>Ga0123337_10000145_pt1 | contig 143587 bp, 116 predicted proteins | sample frozenSSSSmetaG_FD_89792 | JGI IMG/M metagenome (GOLD analysis project Ga0123337, IMG submission 89792) | Glacier valley bacterial and archeal communities from Borup Fiord, Nunavut, Canada, to study Microbial Dark Matter (Phase II) -... | ecosystem: Environmental > Aquatic > Freshwater > Ice...
TAAAAAGTAGGTAATTTGTCCTTATAATTGGTGCGTAATATTGGAAAAGCACAAATAGCCAGAAAGTAGTAACTTATGTTTTTGGAAATGTGTACTTATGTTTTTGGAACTGTGATTGAATGAAGTCAACCCTGACAACATCAAAGAAATGTCAGTTCTTAAAGGACCAAATGCTGCTGCCTTATACGGTTCACGTGCAGCGAACGGAGTTATTTTGATTACTACGAAAAATGGCCAGGGAACAAAGGGATTGGGTGTCGAGGTCAACTCTAACCTCACATTCGAGCGTCCATGGATTAAACCAGACTTCCAAAATACATATGGAGGTGGTAATGGGTACAGAACCTGGTACAATGACGGATGGAGCGGATCTATTACCAATCCGACTGAAATTAGTCAGTATCGCGCGGTTTATGATGCAAGATATCCATTGGCAGGAACAGAAGGCACCGACGAAAGCTGGGGTGCACCGATGGATGGTCGCCTCGTAAGACAGTGGTGGACAGGTAATGACGTTGCTCCCCTTACCCCTCAACCCAACAACTGGGATGAATACTGGAATACGGGACGCACATTTACGAACAGCGTGGCATTGTCAGGAGGAAACGACAAAGGTTTTTTCCGTCTTGGTTTGAGCCGTGTTGATCAGACTGGAATTATGTATTACAATGATTTTCATCGTAATAACTTCAGAATTAATTCTGGTTACAACCTGACCAAGAATTTGAGCATCACCCTTTCAGGCGAATACATTAAGTCCGGATCAAAAAACAAAAGTTATACAGGCGGTCAGGAATTTATCTGGTCCCATCGTCACGTATCCTGGGCTCAATTGCGTGATTATGAAAGCTATATCGGCGTTCACAATCAGAGAGGTTCAGATACAGACCCACCGAACTGGCAACATACTTTCTTTACCAATCCATATTTCTCTCAGAGAAACCTTCCATCAGGGAACGAAAAAGACAGATTGCTGGGAAATATAGCGTTGACTTACAAGATATTACCTTCGCTTAGCGTAATGCTGCGCAGTGGTACCGATTACTGGAGTGATACCCGCATAAACGTGACAAACTTTCTTCGTGTTCGTAATGGTGTTCGTACACCGGGACGATACAATGAAGAAGTACTTCGCAGCCAGGAAACCAACTCCGACTTTATATTTACCTATAATAAGGAGCTCTCCAAAAACTTCGGCATGAATCTTCAGTTTGGAGGAATCAAGCGCACCAACTACTATAAGAGAAACTATTTTGCAGTAGGAGAGCTTGTTGTTGATGGCCTTTACAATGCAGGAAACTCCGTTCCAAGTGCCAACACCATCGAAAGCAATATCACGAAATCTGAGACTCAAAGTCTTTTTGGAACGGCCAATTTTTCCTGGAAAAACGCGCTGTTCCTTGATTTGACTGCACGTAACGACTGGTCAAGTACATTGCCAAGCAACGCGAGATCATACTTTTATCCATCCGCTTCGATAAGTGCAGTGATTACAGAATTACTTGACATTAAAAGTAATGTACTTTCTTTTGGTAAGATACGTGCAAGTTATGCTCAGGTTGGAAACGATGCGTTGCCTTATCAGTTGGCCCAAACATTTACTTCGAGCGGATCATGGAATGGCTCTGTTCCTAAATTTTCAGAAAACATTCAAATTGCCAACTCAAGTCTGAAACCGGAAATCACAACAGGTCTGGAACTTGGAGCAGATCTTCGCTTCTTACGCGGCAAACTGGGATTGGATGTAACATACTACGATCAAACTACACGTGACCAGATTCTTGGTGTGGAAATTTCAAAAGCTAGCGGATACAACACAAGGATCCTGAACGCAGGAAAGGTAACAAACAAAGGTATTGAAGTTACAATCTCCGGAACCCCCGTAAAGTTAGCTGGTGGTTTTAGCTGGGATGTTTCTATCAACTGGGCTCGTAACCGCAATAAGGTCGTTGCACTTGCAGAAGGCTTAACTACTTATACCCTGGCAACACAAAGAGGTATGTCCTCAGAAGCGCGTGTAGGAGAAGCTTACGGTACATTCTATGGCGTTGGTTTCAAAAAAGCACCAGACGGCCAGGTTATCTATGACGCCACCGGACTTCCGGTAACAATCTCAAACCAAAAACTGGGTAATGTTCAACCTGACTGGATCGGTGGTATCTCCAATACCCTGAACTATAAGGGAATTTCTTTAAGCTTCCTGGTTGATGCACGCATCGGTGGCGACATCTACGACGAAGGTACAGGTACTGCCCGCTGGACAGGACAATATGCTGAAACTGCGCTCGGCCGTGAAGAAGGTGTTATTGGAAAAGGTGTAAGGGAAGTGGTAGCTGCTGATAAAAGCATCACTTATGTTCCTAACGACATCATTGTAACTGCCAACCAACTTTATGGTTATAGCAACCCACGTAACTATCACGAGTCGGCGATCTTTGATGCCAGCTATGTTAAGCTTCGCGAGGTAACATTGGGTTACAGCTTCAGTCCTTCACTGCTTAAAAGAGTAAAAATCCAGACTGCCAAACTATCCCTTGTTGGTCGTAACGTATGGATGATATTCAAAAACACTCCGCATATCGATCCTGAGATTGATGCCAAAGGAGGAAATGGTCAGGGTTTCGGTTATGGCGAACTTCCTAGCTCACGCAGCATCGGGATGAACCTCTCACTTTCTTTCTAAGACAGGGAAATCTAATTACGGACTTAAAAGAACTTTCTGATGAAAAACATATTAACACATAAGACCATCCTTGTGGCTGCCTTGTCAGGAATCCTGACCGCTACGAGCTGCACCAAGGATTTTGACAAAATGAACACGAGTCCGAACGCTCCTACGGCAATCGGTCCTCAATATCTTTTGCCAACTGGTATTGAAACAGCTATTGACCGTTACTGGGGACACCGTACCCGGTTTGAACGTATCAATATCGATGCAGCTGAACTGTATGTACAACACCTTACCCGAAATATCTACAGCAATGAAGGTGACGACTATACCGTCTCCCCTGCCCTGCTGACTAATAACTGGAAAGGTTTTTACAACGACTCGCAGCTGAACTTCCAACGGATCATTCTTCAGACGGGTAGCGGAGCTGCCACTCCCAACCCAAATTACGAGGGTGTAGCCTTGGTAATGCGTACCTGGGTATTCTCTTTATTGACTGATATGTACGGTGCGATTCCATACAGCGATGCAATTAAAGGAACGGGCGAAACCCCGGTATACACGCCAAAGTACGATCCAATGGATGTGGTATATGCCGGAATGCTTGCTGACCTGAAATCTGCAAATGAAAAACTCAGCGTTACTGGTCCTGCAATCGCAGGTGATATTCTTTACTCAGGTGATATTTTGAAATGGAAAAAATTCGCCAACTCTTTGCGCTTGCGTCTGGCCAACCGCCAGGCTGCCAAGAAGTCAGCTGAGTCACGTGCGATTATGGCTGAGATACTCGGTGACGCTACCAAGTTTCCGATCTTCACAAGCAATGCCGATAACGCTTCTTTGAAATGTACTGCTGTACTTCCAAGCAATAACGAGTGGAATCAGATCCTTTTGCAGGATGGTCGTACTGACTGGAATATCAGTAAAACACTGGCAGACAAGATGAATGCCCTGGGAGATACACGTATATCTGTATATGCCAATAAGAACAAAGATGGTCAATACCAGGGACACCCTAACGGGCTTCCTGATGCAATTGCAACCTCTTATTTGGCTACGAGCTCAACAATCGGAAGTGCTTTCACAAAAGCTGACGCACCAGAGGTGATCATGACTTTTGCTGAATTGAACTTTATCCTTGCTGAGGCTGTGCTTGACGGTGATGCAAAGGTGGGCGACGCTAAAACATATTTCGAAACAGGCATCAAGGCTTCGTTTGAACAATATGGACTGACAGTGCCTGCCACATTCCTGACAGCCGTGGGTGCTATGACAAAGGAGAAAATCATTGAACAAAAATGGATATCTCTTTTCGCACAAGGCATTGAAGCCTGGACTGAATGGCGCAGAACAGGGTTTCCTGTATTTCCTTCACCGGATGCAAGAGCAATCCTGAAAAATGATGGCGTGTTGCCGACCCGCTTCAACTACCCAAGCTCAGAATATTCGCTGAACGCCAAAGCGGCAGCTGCAGGGGAAGCACTGAATGGCGGACCTAATGATATGAAAACCAAACTTTGGTGGACAGAAAAATAAGCCTGCATTTACAGCAAATTGCTATTCACAGATAATTTTCGATTTATGAAAAATATAAAAATATTTTCCCTTGGTGTCATGGCGGTGGTTGCCTGCGCTACTTTGTCCTGTAAAGTGGAAGATCCATTTCTCGATAACAATGTTTCGCCAGTTCTGGTGGATATCGTTGGCGCACCATTTGGATCACCCATTTCAAGCGAACCAACGGTGACATACAACGCAACTGACGCGAAAGTTTCACTACAGGCCAGATTGCTCGAACTTGACAAAACGAATATCCTTGACAAGACGAAGGGCATTGATTCAATTCCTGTTCCAAATATTCAGATCAAAATTACTACACGTACCGGTACGGCGCTTGGCGACGTAACGTCCGATGCAAAAGGTGTGGTCAAAATAGAGAAAACTTGGGCAGAGCTGGGAATTACTGCTCCGAAAGCAGGATCAATTACAAAAATTTCGTGGACAGGCTCGTACAAAGGCATTGCTTTCACCCGCTTTTCACAAGTTCAAGCAAAATAAGGTCTCAAGCCAGGTCAAAATCAATTTGACCTGGCTCTTTTCCTTTAATTCTCTTTCTTTTCCAATACCCTTTTGATAAATTAGTATCATCCTATTACTCCAAAAAACAAAAACACAATGGATCAAAAAATCGACCGTCGCAATTTACTAAAGTCAGGCTTGATGGCTATCGGAGGTATGACATTGGCCCCACATCTTAGCATGGGAGCCTTTGGAAATCAGCCTTTTTCGCTTGACCCTGAAAACCGCATTTTCAGAAGTCCAATGGTGAGAGAAAATTTCCTGCCCAGCGACTTCAAGGCACCAAAAATCGTTGCAAGACTAAGTTCTAACGAAAACCCATATGGCCCACCGGCATCTGCTCAAAAAGCGGTAGTTGACTCAGTTAAATTTGGGAACCGCTACGCAGGGCGTGATATGTTTGAACTGATTGAAAAAATAGCCAAAAAAGAAGGTGTTACGTCGGATCACCTGATGGTGGCACCGGGGTCGTCGGACTTGCTGGAAAAAGTCGCAATCGTATTGTTCATGAATGGCGGCAATATTGTATCAGCAGATCCTTGCTATATGTCAATGATAAAAGTAGCCGAATCTGTTGGGGCTAAATGGAAAGCAATTCCTTGTACCGCTGACTGGTCACATGACCTCAAAGCGATGGAAGCCGCTGTAGACAAAGACACTAAACTGGTTTACGTTTGCAATCCGAACAACCCGACCGGCGCAATTACAAAAGGACAAGATTTACTTGACTTCTGTTCGCGTGTGTCAGAAAAAGTACCTGTGTTTGTTGACGAAGCATACATTGAGTTAGCGGTTGGTGCCGATACGAAGAGCATGGTTTCTCTTTTATCTCAAAAGAAAAACGTGATAGTAGCGCGCACATTTTCCAAAATCATGGGTATGGCTGGACTGCGTTTCGGGTACATGGTAGCACTACCGTCGTTCCTTAAAGATATCAACAAGATAACCAGAGGAGGATTCAGTATCTGCAGCACCACTGTAGCGGCTGCAACTGCCAGTATGGAGGACAACGCTTTCCAGGATATGACGCGTAAGCAAAACCACGAGGCTAAACTTTATCTGTACGAAAACCTTAACAAAATGGGTTACAAGTACATCCCTTCTTACACGAACTTTGTACTGTTCCCGATCAGCATTCAGGGAAAAGAGCTTTTGTCAAAAATGATGGCGAAAGGTATTTCTGTGAGATCATTCGATATACAAAACAAACCATGGTGCCGCGTTAGTATCGGAACTATGGACGAAATGAAAACATTCGTAGGTGCGTTGGAGACAATGTCTGCGTAATCAGCATAGTTGAGCTGTGAATTTTGAAAGAAGCGTAAACAAACTAAGTTGCGCTTCTTTCATACTTTCAATCAATATCTCAAAACCAACGGCTTCCCACCCGGGATGGCACGAGCCGTAATTGTTGTCCCAAACGTATCATCTCTCACTTGCAACTTTGCAAAGAGATATTGACATAAAACTCCTATTACATCATGAGTGATGCCTTACAAAAAACCATAACACTTCTATTACTGATCATCCTGGGTCTGCTGCTTAAAAGTAAATTTAAAAGCAAGGATCAGACCAACGGGATAAAAGAGATTATTTTATCGGTAGCCCTTCCATCAACGATCTTTATTTCATTAATGAAAATTGACATCGACTCATCGATGATCATCATTCCAGTCGTTACGCTGGTTTTCAATTTTCTTATGTTCTTCTCTGCACCACTTGCATTTTCTTTGTTTGGTATCGAAAAAAACAGCCCAACCGGAAGAACCCTGATGATGCTTATCCCATCTCTCGCACCGGGACTTTCCTGCTTCCCGTTTATTGCTGAATTTTTGGGAGAAAAAAGCCTGGCAATCGCAGCGCTTGCCGACGTTGGAAATAAATTTTTCGTCCTCATTTCCCTGTACATCCTTGCGATGAATATGTTCCTTAAAAATAGTGAGGAAAAGGAAATGAAAATGGGCGGAAAGTTGAAAAGCCTTTTCGTAAGTATGTTTCAGGAACCAATTAACCTGCTTATTTTCCTTGCTTTGATTCTCTTAAGCTTTGGTGTAAGCTTCAAAACACTGCCGTCACTGGTAACGGATCTGTTTGACAAGACAAGTGCTATGATGACCCCGCTTGTGCTGTTATTCATTGGCCTTGCTGTGCAACTTAAGGAAGGCAAGAAGCGTATAGTTGCAAGTATACTACTCTTCAGAGCCGGTATCACGATGCTGATTAGCGCGGGAATGATTTATGTTTTACACATCACCGATCCTTCCATGATCTTGTTATCCATTGTAATTCCCTTAAGTGCGGCCAGCTTTTGGCCTTTGGCGCATATTTCTGCATTTAACCTTCGCGAGGACGCCAAGTCTTTGCCAAAGGAAAAGAGGACCTTCGACCTCGAACTCGCTGTGTTGTTACTGGCCTTTTCGCTGCCCTTTTCCACAATTCTGATTCTTGGAATTTTGTCATCAGGCACCTTCTTTGCTCATACATCGACTTTGATTACATCCGGACTGATTTTAATAAGCCTTGGGGCGTTACCTAACCTTTTGGGTAAAGTGTTCATAAAAGTATCCAAAGCGTGAAACTCAATTACAAGTGCCTCAACGAACACAATTAATGATCCGAAAGCAATTTCTCATTCCCTTTTTTAGCTTACTGTCTTTCGGCGTGATGGCTCAAATGGGAAGCATAAATTTGAAGGTCGAAACAAAAGAAACCTTCAAGATGGCTTCTGCAAAAAAGAAGCATTACACTTATTTTCCTCAAAACGCGCCGGTGACCATGGCTGACGGAGCCGTAAAGGAGATTTCAGAAGTGCGGGTTGGTGATTATGTGCACACCTTTAGAAAAGGCAAGAGCATCATTACCCGTGTGAAGCAGATTGATGTTTACAATTTCCCGAATTCTGCTTTGACGGCAGTTTACTTACGCCCTGCCAACGAGACGACCGCCAGCTCCGACGCTAAATTTGTACCTGCTTTGTTATTGGAAGCTACGCCATACCATCAGGTTCAAACGGAAAAAGGTAAAAAGAGAATCAAAAATCTCTCCAAAAAGGATGTTTTGTATCACTTTGAACCTGCAACCGGCGAATTAAGCACATGGAAAGTCGGCGCGATTCAGGAGAATGCACGCCTGGTGAATAAGGCGTATAATCTAAAAACAGACGAAGGAAGTTATTTGGTGGAAAATGTAATGGTGAATTAGCTATCGGCTATCGGCTATCGGCCATCGGCCATCGGCCATCGGCAGAAAACTGGACTAGATTAGGGTGAGTTCCATGTTTACGATCATTTTCGCCTCAAATTGCGTCGTAAAGAAGAGTCGTACCTATAACAATATCAAAGAACCTTTTACTCAACATAGTGATCAACTTCCTTGACTGATTCCTTTCGCAGCTGTTTGGTTGTTTTACGGGATCCGTCATGACTCCATCCGGGAGGACCAAAGACATATCCAAGAACCGCTTTAAAACCCGGGGCTTTGGATATGTCTTTTATTATGTCCCTCCATTCGTGAAAAGCTATTGAAAACAGATTGTAGGTGATCAGATTCTTAGTCAACCCATAGTGCGGCCGCTCTTCCTCCTTCTGAAACGTGCCAAACATCCGGTCCCAGATAATCAAAACACCCGCATGGTTTTTGTCAAGATATTTCAGGTCGGACCCATGGTGCACACGGTGGTGTGATGGCGTATTGAAGATAAATTCTATTGGTCTGGGAAGAAGCTCTATTGCCTCGGTGTGTATCCAGAACTGATAAATCAGGCTTAGGGTCTGCATCAGGAAAATATCAACCGGGTGGAAACCGACAAGAGGCATCCATAAATAAAAAATGAACCCGCCACTGATATTTCCCGTCCAGGTCTGCCGCAATGCAGTACCCAGGTTGTAATATTGAGATGAATGGTGAATCACATGTGACGCCCAGAAATACCGTACCTGATGGCTCGTACGATGAAACCAGTAATAACTGAAATCATCTGCAAAAAAGATAGCTACCCAATACCACCAAGCCGCCCGATCGAGGCTAAAAATATGATAATTGTAAATCAGAACGATAGAGCTGAACACAATCACCTTTGAAACCAACCCGGTAATAACGTTTCCGATACCCATCGACAAACTACTCACCGTATCTTTCGTATGGTAATGCTCCTGATGTTTTTGAAGAAATCTATAGTAAAATACCTCCACGACAATGGAAAGTATGAAGAATGGTATCGCGTAGTATATAATGTCTTTCATCGTCAACCAAGAAAAATAACAGCATAAATTTATGATTTAATTTAAATATATACAGACAATTCCTGTTTGGCAGCTTTCCATTCGGTAATTTAAAGAAACCTTCACGACCTTTGTTTATCGAGATGAAATTTTGTCAACAGAAGTAACATACGTGTCACAAAACTCCACCACCCCTACTCCGAAACAGCTGGGCTTTACATTTCCTGCTGAGTGGCATCCACACAAAGCTACATGGCTCACTTTTCCACACAATGACGCGTCGTGGCAAGGCGACCGGTTATCCAAAATGCGTCCTCAGTACCTGGCCTTTATTAAAGCCATTAGCCATGGCGAAAAGGTTGGAATTATTGCCAATGATGAAGCACTGAAATCTTTTATTACCGAAGAACTGCAAAGGACTGGTGTGGATTTAGCTCAAATTGAATTTGTAGTAAAGCCCACCAACGACGCCTGGTGCCGTGACCACGGGCCTGCTTTCCTGATCAATGAAGCATCAAAGGAGAAAATGATCGTTGACTGGGGGCACAATGCCTGGGGCGGCAAGTATCCTCCATTTGACGACGATAACAGGACGCCGCAGGCGATTGCTGAATATCTGAAGCTTTCTGTTGCGAGTCCCGGTATTATCATGGAAGGCGGCTCGGTTGAGTTCAACGGTGCAGGTACCATCCTGACCAGCAAATCGTGCCTTCTGAACCCAAACCGTAACCCGCACCTAAACCAAAGCCAGATCGAACAATATCTCTTTGATTATTACGGAGCGGAACAAGTGCTATGGGTGGAAGACGGCATTGTGGGTGACGATACCGACGGACATATCGATGATACGACCCGGTTTGTGAATGAAGATACCGTTGTGGCCTGCGTGGAACACGACATCAATGACGAAAATTACCAGGTCTTACAGACAAACCTCAAAATGCTGAAAAGCATACGGCTTTTAAACGGCAAACCGCTCAATATCATCGAACTTCCTATGCCAAAAGCCGTCATCATCGACAACTTCCGGACACCTGGCTCTTACGCCAATTTCCTGATCTGCAACGCAGGCGTCATTGTACCGGTTTTCAATAATCCCAATGATGCTATTGCCCTCGACATTCTTGGACAAGCATTTCCTTCGAGGAAGATTATTCCGTTAAAAGCCACCGAGATTATTTGGGGACAAGGGAGTTTTCATTGTTTGAGCCAGCAGGAGCCGCTGATTTAGAGGTGTAGTTCACGCGCGTTAAAAACGCTTAGCCAATTAAACGCCGGTTGCAAATCGGTGCGAGCTTGCGGCCAGATTACATATCGGGTTGAGCTCGACTATGGCATTCTATCCCACATCTGCCAAATCTCAATCAAAAATGACCAATTCTCAAGTAGGGCAATACCTAACATCAAATATTGATAAAACACAAGCGAATTCACCCCAACCTTATAAATTGATTTGTGAGCATCTATTATCGGAAAAGCAAATAAATAATTTGATGGTCTACCTCCTTTGCCTCCATAAGTCTTTACGTGCATATATTCAAGTATTGCTTTTAATGGAAAACTAAATAGCAAGAACATGCCAGTGTAATGATTAAATATGTGAGTCATTTTCTATAGGTTACTTGTTATTCCTAGTCACTTGAGTGGCATCTCTCCCGCTTTCCAACAGCCTGTGATCAATGGATTTATTGTTACCTCCAAAAGTAATTCCCGCCTAGGCTTCCGCAACAACTCCGAAACCCTTGCTATATTAACCTATCTAAGTTTTTTCCAAACAAATTTACGAATCACCTCATCTCATGGAAGTCAATCTGCGAGCCGCCGCATCTGGCAATTATATCAAAGTGTCGGAAGACATCAAAAATGTTACTCTTCACCGCCCCAGCCCCTCCCAATCCCCTTCCCCGTGCAGAAACACATTGTAATCCACAAAACCTTTGATCCCGTCGGCCCAGCCTTTTTCGCTGTGCTGCCAAAACAGTACGTGAGCGTTTGATGCCAGGTCTTTGATGTCACTTCTTGAATAGCCAGCCAGCCAAAGGGGATAATCATCGAAATTACCGGCAATATATTTTTTATAGAAATGCTCGTTGACGTAAATGATCGGCTTCACTCCATAATGCTGCTCAATCAAGACCAGCCAATTCCGCACACCTTTGACAATAATCTCATTTGGTTTGCGGGCATCGGTTTCCAGGTCCAGCACCGGCGGCAAATCCCCCGGTTCCAGCTGTACCTGGCCGATAAAATTATCCACCTGCCTATCCGACATCACCCTTGGATTGTAAAAATGGTAAGCGCCGCGCTTCATCCCTACCCTTTTGGCTTCGGCCCAGTTCCGCTGAAACTGGCGGTCCAGATGTGTGGCGCCTTCTGTCGCTTTAATATAAACGAAGTTTATCCCAACTTTTTCCGAATGCGCATTTTTGAGTTTGTCCCAATTGATTTTGGCATTGTGATGCGATACATCGATGCCGTGGATTGCGTATTTAAGCGGAAGCTTTATTCCAAACTTGCTAATAAACTCCCACTCATTTTCGTCCGTACGATCATTCCACCACACTAGAGCAGCTATGAGGATAATAACACCCCCTATAATTGCCCAGCCCTTGGCGGGCAATGGTTTCAAATAATTGATTTTAGCGGTTTTTGAAGTGCGTACTCTTTTTTTTGCCATAGGCTGCAAAAATACAAAAAGATGTATTGGTCCATGAAAAAATAAAATTTACATATTTATGTGACCAGATGCGCTTTTTTTAGTCTCTATCGAACAAAACAAGAAAAACTGCACACTATACACACGAGAATTTTTCAGACAAACTAGAAACCAATTTATCAAACACTTCATCAATAACAAAAAATTTCAAACACACATTATTCGATCTCACAGTAACACATTTCATCAGCGCTAAAAACCACTTTAAATCCTGGATGCAACCGCGTTCAGGATTTTTTGTCTCTTTACCCTTTTAATCGGCCAATCACCATCTGACTACTTATACCGCCATTCATGTACTTTGCATAACATAGTACCAAGCATAACCTATACATTTGTTCTGTTCAATAAGGACAAAAACTCAAAAAAACATAGCCATGAAAACTTCAATCAAAACCATCATCTTTGCCTTCGCCTTAAGTACGCTCTTTGCCTTCAATGTATCCGCAACCGATAAAGGAAGTAAAAAAGCAACCGGATTCGGCACCGGCATTTTCGCTTCAATAAACAATAAGATTCAGATCAACGTTGACAAATACAACAAAGCTGCCGTCACCATCTCATTGCACGATGCCAGTGGCAATCTAGTGTACCGCGAATCATTGGGAAACAATGAGACAAAATTTAGACGTTTGCTCGACGTATCACAGCTCCCATCGGGAAGTTACAAGGTGCAAGTTGCAAGTAATGGTGAAAAAGTCATCAAGACTTTTGAAGTAAGCGAAAAGTTATCAAGCAGGGTTGTTACCGTGGAATAAGGAGTTGCGCATCGCGGGCAATAAAAAGTTTCATTGAATTCGTTTAAAAGTTTTTTAGTTTGAGGGTTTGGGACCGGGTAGTAAACAGCTATCCAGCAGACCCAAACTTCTAAAAACTAAAAAACTTTTAATCTAAAAAAACCTTTAAGACTTCACGCGTTTCAAAGCACCACGTTCACTATACGTTTCGGCACCACGATTACTTTTTTGGGTGTTTTCCCTTCCAGCCATCTTTGTACCGTTTCGTTGGCTAGCACTTCTTTCTCTATATCAGCGGACGAAGTTTCCGTATCGAATGGGATCGAAACCCTTACTTTGCCATTGATCTGAATTGGATATTCGAATACCGCATCAGTAACATGCTTCTGTTCCCATTTCGGAAAAACAGTCTTTGAAACCATTCCTTTTTCATTGCCCAACGCATCCCACAACTCTTCGGTAAGGTGGGGCGCATACGGCGAAAGTAAAATGACAAGTTCCTGAAGAATTTCCCTCTTATTACACTTCAAAGCACCAAGGTCATTTACACACATCATGAACGCACTCACGGCCGTATTGAAAGAGAAATTTTCGATATCTTCTTCCACTTTCTTAATGGTCTTGTGTAAAACCTTCAACTCTTCTGGTTTGGCAGGTTCGTCCTTTACAAGCCATTGTCCCGTTTCCGAATAAAACAACCGCCAGAATTTTCTGATAAAACGATACGTTCCGTCGATTCCATTCGTATTCCAGGGTTTAGCCTGTTCTAACGGTCCGAGGAACATTTCATAAAGCCTTAATGTATCAGCTCCGTATCTGGTTACAATGTCATCCGGATTTACAACATTGAATTTAGATTTGGACATTTTTTCAACCTCCACACCGCAAACGTATTTTCCGTCTTCCAATATGAAAGTTGCGTTCTCACTGGAAAGGTCATGTCGGCTTGCCTTAAATTTGTCAACATCCAAAACATCATTCTCGACAATATTCACATCGACATGTAATGCTGTTACCTCGTACTCGGATTTCAACCCTGCACTTACGAAAACCGGTTTACTAAATTCGTCACTCTTAACCCGATACACAAAATTACTCCTGCCCTGGATCATTCCCTGGTTGATAAGCTTTTTAAACGGCTCTTCCTCAGGAACAAAACCACGATCTTTCAAAAATTTATTCCAAAACCGGCTGTAAAGCAAATGCCCTGTCGCATGTTCGGTACCACCAATGTAAAGATCTACATCCTTCCAATATTCAATTGCTTCTTTTGAAGCAAAGACATCTTCATTTTTAGGATCCATGTAACGATACCAGTACCAACTACTTCCCGCCCAACCCGGCATCGTGCTCAGCTCATAGGGATTCCCGGACCCATGCCCCCAACCTTCTGCACGTCCCAAAGGTGGCTCCCCGCTCTCCGTTGGTAAATATTTATCTACTGCAGGCAGGTTTAAAGGCAATTCGCTCTCATCCAGCAAATACGGCAATGCTTGTCCCGTTTGGTCAGTTTTGTAGTAAACAGGCACAGGCTCACCCCAATAGCGTTGTCGGCCAAATACCGCGTCACGCAGACGATAATTGATTTTCCCTTTTCCAACACCCTTTTCTTCAAGCCACTGTATCAGCGTTTTGTTTGCTTCGTGGAAAGTCATTCCATTGATGATTCCCGAATTGATATACCGCCCTTCTTTGGTAGGATCGGCCTGAATCTCAATCTCTTTCTGACCATCCAGAATGGGTATGATCGGCAGATCAAAATGTTTAGCAAAGTTCCAGTCGCGTTGGTCGCCCGAGGGGACAGCCATCACCGCGCCCGTTCCGTAGCCTGCTAAAACATAATCAGCAATATAGACGGGTATTTTTGCTCCATCAAACGGATTGATCGCATAAGCGCCTGTAAAAGCCCCCGAAACCGTTTTCACATCCGAAATCCTATCCCGTTCCGATTTCTTTTTGGTCATATCCAGATATGCATCAATATCCGCACGTTGTTCGGACGTCGTAATCAAATCCACCAATTCATGCTCCGGGGCCAACACCATAAAAGTCACGCCGTAAATCGTATCGACGCGGGTGGTGAAAACTTCGATAAAATGGGCTTGGGGCTTGGGGCTTGGGGTCTGCTCCTCTACCTCAAACCGCACCAACGCTCCCACCGACCTTCCGATCCAGTTTCGTTGCTGTTCCTTTAATGAATCTGTCCAGTCAACGGTATCCAGGCCATCCAGCAAACGCTGGGAATATGCGGTAATACGCATCATCCACTGACGCATCAATTTCTGGATCACAGGATAACCCCCTCGTTCCGACACACCGTCTTTCACTTCGTCGTTCGAAAGCACCGAACCCAGTTCCGCACACCAGTTCACTGTCGCATCTGCAACATACGTCAGGCGATATTTTAGCGTAACCTTGTATTGATTTTCTTCACCCCAACTGTTCCACTCTTCGGCAGAGAACGCAGGTGTATCTTCATCACAAGGTGCGTTGACAGCAGTATTGCCCTCTTTGGCAAATATTGCGGTAAGTGTGTCTATTGCTTCGGCTTGTTGACTGTCGTTGTTGTACCAGCTGTCGAAAAGCTGTATAAAAATCCACTGCGTCCATTTATAATATGTCGGATCAGATGTACGTACCTCGCGACTCCAGTCATAACTGAAACCCAGGTTTTTCATTTGCTCGATATACCTGGAAATGTTCTGCTCTGTAGTAACAGCTGGATGTTGACCCGTCTGGATCGCATACTGCTCGGCAGGAAGACCAAAGCTGTCGAATCCCATCGGGTGCAGTACATTGAAGCCCTTAAGTCTTTTGTACCGGGAATAAATGTCGGAGGCGATGTATCCAAGCGGGTGTCCCACGTGAAGTCCTGCTCCCGAAGGATATGGAAACATATCCAGAATATAATACTTGGGAAGTTCCGATTGATTTTCAACTTGAAAAACACCTTTCTCATCCCAAAATTGCTGCCACTTTTTTTCTATTTCCCGATGACTATACTCACTCATTTGACTTAATTATTTATTGGGAACTGTTCAATTTCCCCACTATGATCTTGGTATATATTTTAAATGCCCGCAAAAATAGTGCTTTTGATTGTATTCAAAACCCTTCGTATAACAATACATTTATAATCAGCTTCTTTCCCGATTTATATATTCGACTATTTTGTAACCATAACCTGCCTGTTGACCAATTGAAATTTTCAAAAATTGAACGGAAACAAAGACCTTTCTGTACCAAATACGCGATTCTCTCGTTAAGATGTCGTTCATTTTTGACCAGGAATTTAGCATCATTTCCTTTTTTAGAATGAGCAAACATCACCTTTAAACAAACATTTGGCTATGAAAAAAGTAATGATTGCGCTTTGTTTTCTTACCATTGGCTTTTCGGCGTCGGCTCAGTACAATCCTTCGTTCCGGTTTGGGCTTAAAGCAGGAGCAAATCTGTCTAACATTAACGGCAGCAATGATCTTTCTTTGAACTCAGGCAATGACGCATTTAACTTTCGAGACAACTCCAACCGATCAACAGGCTTCGCGGGAGGCATTTTCTTTCGCTTTGGTCGTGCCTTTTATATACAACCGGAAATTCTTCTTTCGCAAAAGGGAGGGCGATTCAATGTGTACAAGGATGGCATAAAGAATCAAGATGGCAAAATTGATCTTCGTTTTTCCAATCTGGATGTGCCAGTTTTGCTGGGATTTCGTGTTGCCCGATTTTTCAGAGTCAACGCAGGACCGATGGCGTCGTTGAATATGTCAAAAAACGGAAAGATAAAAGACTCGTTTGACGAGATCACGGGGGAGAATTCGACAGGAGAATTCAACAACCGGCTTGCATTTGGTTATCAGGCCGGCGTGGGCCTGGATTTTGGCCGGGTCAGTCTGGATGTTCGTTATGAGGGGAATTTTAATGATATCATGAAGATAAATTTCAATAATTCTACCACAGCAGCCCAATTTGGCAAAAAAGGGAATCTTTTCCAGGCAACTTTGGGGCTGGCAATTTTCTGATCAATTTTAGAATATATAATAAAAGCGGGACGGATCAAAAGAGCTGTTCCGCTTTTCTTTTAAAATCATTTCAATGAACAGGCGAAAAGGATAAACATATACTAATGAAATAGTTACTACCGAATAATTCACATTATGCTATAAAATTAGAAAACTTTCGAAATGAGCTGTATAAACATATTTGCCAATAAATAATGCTTAAACCATTGGCGCACAGCATTTTATATCCACCTCCATTTCCTTCTCTTACCGCGAAATAGCTCAACGCTAAAAGCTAAGAGCTAAAAGCCCACAATTATATTGATGGAAACAGAATTTTAGCCTCACAAAAATTCTAACTTCGTGATTCATCATATGTTTTTCTGAACCGGCTGTGGCAATTAATACGGACAATATTAAACTGATTTTTGGACTCAAACTAAGACAGCTTCGTCTGGATAAGGGGCTGTCTCTCAACGAACTTTCCCAAAAATCCGGATTGTCTATTTCTTACATCAATGAGATTGAAAAAGGCAAAAAGTATCCAAAGTCTGATAAGATCATGGCGCTTGCCTCGGCCATCGGCGAAGAATACGATTCTCTGGTTTCTCTGAAACTCAGCAAACGACTTGAGCCGATTTCGGAATTACTAAGCTCTAAAGTACTTACTGAACTTCCGCTTGAGTTATTTGGAATTGATCCCGCCAACCTACTTGAGATATTAGCAGAAGCACCTGCCAAAATCAGTGCTTTCGTAGGCACGCTCATTGAAATAGCCCGAAACTACAATATGTCGATTGAGAAATTTTATTTCTCTGCATTACGGACCTATCAGGAAATGCATGACAATTATTTTGAGGATATCGAACAGGAGGCTGAAAAATTTCTAGAGGAACATGATGTTTTACCAGACCAATTGCTTGATGAATTTTATCTGGCAAAAGTTCTTGAAACCCAGTACAATTATAAAATTGAACCCATCAACGACAAAGCGAATCCCGCTTTTGCGAGCGTTCGTTCTTTAACAATAACCAATCCGCTTGGCAACAGGCTTTTGGTGAATTCTCAGCTTTCTTCTGTTCAGCGGGCATTCATTTATGGCAGAGAACTTGGCTATTTATATCTTAACTTAAAAAACAGGCTTCATACGACAGCGCTGGTTGAAGCGGAGTCTTTCGAACAATTGCTGAATAATTTCAGAGCATCCTATTTTGGCAGCGCGATCATTATCAAGAGAAGTCTGCTTGTACCTGCAATGGCTGACTTCTTTGCGCAAAAAAAATGGCAACCCGAGAAATTGATAGCGATGGTACATGAGTTCAATACAACTCCTGAATCATTCTGTTACCGTTTGAGCAATGTTATGCCAAAGTTTTTTGGAATAAATCAGATATTCTTTTCGCGATTTAACAATTTCGTGGGGCAGAATCTGTTTGACATGACCAAGGAAATGCATATTTCCAGAAAACATTACCCACACACGGTAAGAGACGAGCACTATTGCCGCAGATGGATCGCACTTACAATCTTAAATGATCTTGGTGAAATAACAAGTAAAAAAGAGCCCGCCCGTATTTTATGCAAAGCTCAAAAGTCCACTTATATTGATACACGTGATGAATATCTGGTTGTAAGTTTTGCCCAACCAATGTCTCCTACACAGAACCTCAATGTGAGCGTATCCATGGGGATTTATCTGGATGACCAGACACGTGAAAAACTTGGTTTTTTGGAGGATCCCGACCTCCCGTCAAGAGAAGTAAACCAAACCTGTGAAAGGTGTTCGGTGTTTGATTGCAAGGAACGCATTGCGGCACCAATCATTCTTCAGAAAAAGCATAAAAACGAAGAATTAAGAAAAGCGCTCCGAAAAATGATTAATTAGGTGGTTTTCAGCCGAGATGCGACCGCTTGTGGGAAAACTGCTCGCCCGGTTATAGGGGTTAAGCACTGGTCAGCTGTCCTCTACAAAATCCTGTAAGATAAATGAAGGTATTTGAAAACAAAAGCAGACGGATTGACCTTATTGTATCAACAAGAAACGCATTACCATCTTAAAGTGCCTGCGATTAAAAAAAACTTAAAAAATTAATATTATAAATGTACTATTTCTCAACTCAATTATATTTGTAAAATATTTGAAAAAATAGCTATGCCCGGCACCTATGAGTTTGAAGACCTGCTGCTAAAACTTTCCACCCCGTTTTATATTACCCTGATCGGTCTTGAAATATTACTAACGTATCGATGGAGGTCCTACCATTCGGAAAATCACAACGGTGCGCAATTGCGACGTACCGGATATTCGTTTAAAGACACCCTCACCAATGCCGTTCTGATGTTGATCAATGGAGGTGTAGATCTTCTGTTCCGTGCAGCATATGTTGGCATTTTGATTTGGTTTTACAACTATAGAATCGTCGAACCAATCGCAAACCCATACTTTTATTGGATTGCACTTTTTTTACTGGAAGATCTTGCTTTCTATACGCTTCATTATGTGGATCACCACAGCAGGCTTTTCTGGGCGGTACATGTTACCCATCATTCGTCTGAGCATTTTAATCTTTCGACTGGATTCCGGTCGTCGGTGTTCCAGCCTTTGTACCGCTTTATGTACTTTATACCTTTGGTGGTTCTGGGTTTTAATCCTGCTGACATTGTGATAATGTACTCATTAACTCAGATTTACGGCATTATCGTCCACACCGAGTATATCGACAAGTTAGGTTTTCTTGAATACATCTTCGTTACGCCGTCGCACCATCGGGTCCACCATGCAAGCAACGTCGAATATCTGGACAAAAACATGGGTATGTGCCTGATTGTGTGGGACAGACTTTTTGGGACTTTTCAGGAAGAAATCCCGAGTGTGCCGCCTCGTTACGGTCTTACCAAACCCATTGAAGATGTCGGATTAAAAGAAACGGTATTTCACGAATGGAAGGAAATAGGAAAGGATTTCAAACAACCTGTTGACTGGAAAACCAAGTTTAAATACCTGTTAAAAGCGCCCGGCTGGTCTCCCGATGGGTCAAGGCAAACGAGCAAGGAATTGCAAAAGAAGTAAGTATCGGCAGTCGGCAATCGGCTTTCAAACCAACCACAGACCGACATTAACACCATCAGTTGTTATCTTGGACCTCATTTAAAAGCGGGTATTCCTGTAATGTCGGCTCCCAGGATCAATAGATGAATGTCGTGTGTGCCCTCGTATGTGACCACTGATTCCAAATTCATCATGTGCCTCATTACCGGGAAATCTCCTGAGATTCCCATTGCACCGAGTATTTGTCTTGCTTCCCGTGCAACCTTCAACGCAATCTGCACATTGTTTCTTTTAGCCATCGAAATCTGAACAGTCGTTGCTTTTCCCTGATCCATCAACACCCCTAGTCGCCACGCGAGAAGCTGAGCCTTGGTAATTTCGGTAAGCATTTCAGCTAATTTCTTTTGTGTCAATTGAAAAGCGGCGATCGGCTTATCGAATTGAATTCGCTCACTGGCATATTTCACAGCCGTTTCATAGCAATCCATTGCCGCGCCTAAAGCACCCCAGGCGATACCATATCTTGCTTTATCAAGGCACTGCAACGGAGCAGCCAACCCGATACCACCGGGCAAAAGATTCTGTTCCGGAATGAAAACATCGTCAAAAACCAATTCCCCTGTCGCACTTGCCCTTAGTGACCATTTGTTGTGAATTTTCGGGGTGGAAAAACCTGGCATCCCACGTTCAACAATTATTCCCTGTACTCTCCCGGCGTCATTCCTGGCCCAAACCACGGCAATGTCAGCAAAAGGAGCATTCGAAATCCAGGTTTTCGACCCATTCAAACGATAACCGTCCTGATCCCTGACAAGGGTTGATTTCATGCCACCGGGATTGGATCCATGATCCGGTTCGGTGAGACCGAAACAGCCAAGCAGCTCTCCCGTTGCCAGTCCTGGTAAATATTTTCGTTTTTGCTCCTCAGATCCAAACTGAAAAATGGGCCACATCACGAGCGAGCTTTGTACCGAAACCGTTGAGCGCATTCCAGAATCACCACGCTCAATCTCCTGGCACATCAAGCCATAGCTGATGTAATCCAGCCCCCCAGCTCCATAATCCAGCGGGATCGTCGGCCCAAAAACACCTAGCTGACCGAATTTTGGAACAAGCTGTTTTGGAAATTCTGCCCTTTGGGCGTAGTCTTCGATGATGGGTCTTATTTCTTTGTCCGTAAAAGCTTTGACAGTCGCGGCGATCAGAAGTTGTTCCGGAGTGAGGAGGTCTTGGATTTGGTAGAAGTCGGTGGCCATTGGTCTGAAAAAAGTTAATCAAAATTTACTCCGAATTTCGATAAATAAACTCATCGTTTACCCATATAAATATCCACGATCATCATTCCAACCAATATCAAACAAAAACCGTCATACAACTGATTCTTAGACCCCCAGCTCATGAACTCGATCCGATCCAATTTATTGTTATCTCTCCTGGTCCTGATATTCTCCTGCCAAAAGGACGATAATTCGCCCATAGCCAATGTAGGCCTTGTTGGTAAGTGGAAGCTGACCGAATCTTTGATTGATCCCGGTGGTGGCGCAACCTGGCGAAAGATGGATGAATACTCGTCATCAATTATTGAATTCAAGGCCAATGGCGATTTCTTCGAAGTAAAAGGAGTTATTTATTCCTCCATCAATCCATATAACAGATACAAAATTCTCGATAACAGCAGAATTCAATTGAGTATTAAAGATTCCGTTTCAAATCCATTGAAAACGATCTGGTATTATTCAGCTCTTGCTCCTAACATGGTGATTTTAAGTTACGGATGCTTTGAAGCTTGTTCGGGTAAATATGTCCCTGTTAAATAGTTCCCAAAAAACAAAACCGTTTCAGCCCAGCCACCCACCAAATACCTCCTTACTATAAACCAGATCTTTCTTATGCGCTTCGACCCCATTCATTGTATTCGGTGAGGTTTTCTCAAGGCATTGTTCTAAAACAAGATGTGGTTTTATACCAATTCCATCAAGGCTCTTTACAAGTCTCCGATAGTCAATATCCCCATCTCCGAAGGTCTCCTGCCAAATTCCGTCTTTTGATTGTCTGATGTGTAGTTCCACTATCCGTTTACCATACAATTTAACGATATCGAATAAGGCAACCTGAGAATTTCCCGACCCCCGATACACCCAGTGCACGTCCAGGCAAAGCGATACATTTTTCGGGTTCGTAGCCAGCAGCATGTGATGAAATTCCCTGGCAGCGACCCGCAATTCTACATCATGCGTATGATAAGCCAAAGTCATGCCTCGCTTCCTTAATTCAGCGCCCAGTTTGTCAAGATTCTGGGCCTGCTCTGAAAGATCTGCGTCTGATTTATTTTTATCGGTTCCCCATTGTATCGGGTTGGGATTGGTTACGATGATTTTCGTGCCCGCTTCCTTGCAGGCATCAGCGATTGATAATACAGAAGTTATTGATTTTAAAGCTTCATCCGGTTGATGCAGCGAGGTATTGACGTACAAAGACGGCATTGAAAGACTGTGTTTTTTCAATAAAGGCAGCAGCTTTTTTACATCATCAGCATTATTAGCAGCCGGTTCATAGGACTTCAGTCCGGTGGAAGCATATTCAGCAAGAGAAGAATCCAGGTCAGTAAACCAGTTCTTTCCCTGGCGGTTGTAAAAAGTGATCCAGGCGTATTGATTGCAGGATATTTGCGTTCCTTTTAATGCCGCGGGATTTCCAGCAGCTTCCCGGGGAAGAATGGAGCTGGCACTGACGGCACCTAGTACATTTAAGAATTCACGGCGGGATAATGGCATAGGAAACTGATTTAGGAAAACTTTGGTCTTTAAATGTCAGCAAAATACCAAATATTCCAGCAATTCATCAAAAAACCAACAGGGTTGTATTGCAACTTATGTTTATTGACAAGTCTATCAAAAAGCCGTAATAGATATTAAGTTAGATATTGAACAACGAAGTATTTTTTATTCAATTTTCTTTCCCGCCCAAAGTATGGCATCTCTAACCAAAATCGTGTAGTCCGGATTAATGCATAGGGACGCATCGTGACCAATGCCAATGTACACCATCCGTTCGAATTTTTCATTTACCCAAATCAAAGGGTGATCGCCCATCGGCTTATTCTGCCGATAAGTCTTTTCATCAGCATGGGCAAGCACGCGCACATTGGCACGTGGACTTTTATTAAACTCGTACCATTCATCGGAGATTTCCATCTTGTCCGGCAGGTTTCTGGTAACCGGATGCTTATGATCTTCAATGACTAGCGTACCCTTCTGGAAAGCGGGGTGCGGGATATATCTCACACCTCCCATTGCGTCTTCAAACCATTGCCAATAGGGCTTATCCGGGTTGGTATACAAAGTTCCGGTAAGTCCTGCTGCATGAATACCGACCCAGCCTTTGCCTTGTTCAATAAATTTCTGAACTGCCAGTTGTTCAAGTGGCGAAAGATCAAACGGCGCTTCCTGTAACTGAACAAAAACCTGGTATTTTGAGAGATTTTGATCGGTAACCAGCCGATTATCATCGCTGATATCCACATCAAATCCGTTCTCCTTTGCCATTTTTTTCAGGAAAGGGCGGGCTGCCGACATCATCTTCTTGTGGTCAGCAGCTTTTGAAGTTTTAACAAAAACCTTGAAAGTTGGTTTCTTGACCGCAGCCATATTTACAATACAAAGCACAAAAGTTACTAAACACACCAACAATTTTTTGTGCAGATTTCTCATCATTTTCATAACGGTTTTTGATTAGGGGCATTTGGAAAGCTTGTCAGGAAAAAGCAGCCTTACTGATTGACTTAAAGAGTTTTACAATATAGCAATCATTGAGGCAATAGTAAAGAGCCAAATTGAATACTTCCCAAAACTCAGCTTTCTTGTTACAGTTGAAGTTTATTTAAAAGACCGGAAAACTGTTTCCCCTTACCGAAACAGAATAACCCATTTTTCAAAAGATTAACCAAACCGCTACCTTTGTCCTATTAAAGGCTAAATCCCTTTCCCATGCACCAGACTCTGCAATTAACGCTTCCCCCCGAGGTGGCGCTGGATGATGAAAACTTTCGTCGCCATATTTTTCAAAAACTTAATCTTCGCGAGGCAGATCAAGCTGTTATAAGAAAAACAAGGCAGTCCATTGATGCCAGAAGCCGTCAGGTAAAAATTAATGTTCTGGTTGATGTGTACGTCAATGAGCTGCCGCCATCTTTAATTCAGTCAGGTATCAGCTACCCTGATGTAACTAATAAACCGGCTGCAATTATAGTAGGTTGTGGACCTGCGGGCATGTTCGCTGCACTTCGTCTCATCGAACTCGGAGTTAAACCCATCCTTTTCGAACGTGGTAAGGATGTTCGCGCGCGTCGGCGCGATCTGGCAGCCATCAACAAAGACAACATTGTGAACCCGGAATCCAATTATTGCTTTGGCGAAGGCGGCGCAGGTACTTATTCTGACGGCAAGTTGTACACGCGATCCAATAAACGTGGCGACATTCGACGGGTGCTTGAAATTTTTGTGGGCCATGGCGCCAGCGAACAGATCCTGGTCGACACGCATCCCCATATTGGTACGAACAAACTTCCGATGGTTGTCGCAGACATGCGCGAAAGCATTCTGAAATCAGGGGGAGAAATTCGTTTTGATTCAAAAGTCACCGACCTTTTGATTAAAGAGAATATTTTGCAGGGTGTGGTGACGGATGACAAAATGGAGCACACTGGAATTGGGGTGATTCTTGCAACCGGTCATTCTGCCAGGGATATCTATGAGCTCCTAAATGCAAAAAACATTCTGATTGAAAGTAAATCTTTTGCCATGGGTGTGCGCATTGAACATGCCCAAAATACGATCGATAAAATCCAATATCATTGCGAAACTGATCGTGGCCCCTATCTTCCGGCCGCATCATACAGCCTTGTAACCCAAACGCGGTACCGAGGGATCCAAAGGGGTGTCTTTTCATTTTGCATGTGCCCCGGTGGCTTCATCGTTCCAGCTGCCACGACCCCGGGAGAAGTAGTCGTCAACGGTATGTCTCCATCACGAAGAGATTCCCCTTTTGCAAATTCAGGGATAGTTGTTTCAATTGAAGAGCAGGACTTGATTCCCTATCTGGAATTTGGGGCCCTGGCGGGTTTGCAGTTTCAAAAAGAGATAGAACAAAAAGCGTGTCAGCTCGCCGGGACAACGCAAACTGCACCTGCCCAACTCGCAACCGACTTTATAAAAGGGAAAATGTCATCAACTCTCAGAGAAACCTCCTACCAGCCAGGACTGCTCCCTGTTGATCTTTATGAAGTACTGCCTCCGAATATCGCGTTTCCACTTCGCGATGCACTCTCGGATTTTGGCAAAAAAATGAAGGGGTACTTATCCGCCGACGCACAATTGATTGGCGTTGAGAGCCGTACCTCGTCACCGGTAAGAATTCCGCGCGACCGGGACTCGTGCGAGCACCCTTTCGTAAAAGGTTTATTCCCCTGCGGCGAAGGAGCAGGTTATGCCGGCGGGATTATGTCAGCCGCGATGGACGGAGAACGTTGTGCAGAACAGCTGGTTAGGTTATACGCGGGCTGAGTTTGAAACGTTCTAAAAAAGTGGTAACATTGATGTTTGTTCTGCAAATTTTTGATCGCTCACATTTACAAATAACAAACCTTTGACAAGGAAATTTATTTCAAAAATTCCTTTCTCAAATGGACATACCTCAACTCACCTAAAATCTTCTATGCCTGCAGGAGCATTTTCATTTTTTATAAGTCAATTATCAGAAAAACTGAAAAATCCGTTGCCTGGTGAATCAGCTCACCAGACCATGCAGGCTTCGTCCAGGCTCAGGCTGAATTTTAAACCAAACGATCGAACACGAAAAAGTGCCGTTCTCATTCTGTTTTATCCATATCAGAACCAAATTTACTTCCCCTTGATCCTGCGTCCGGCTTATGACGGTGTACATTCCGGCCAGGTTGCTTTTCCGGGAGGGAGGTATGAACTGAGCGACGAAAATTTGATCAGAACGGCCTTACGGGAGGCTCAGGAAGAGATTGGATTAAGACTCACCGACGTCAAAATACTGGGTACACTTACGGAGCTTTTTATTCCTCCAAGCAACTTTTTTGTACTGCCTGTGATCGGTTGTATTCCCTATCGTCCCGACTTCTTCCCCGATGCGCGGGAAGTAGAGGATGTTTTTCAAATTAAGCTTGACGAAATTTCCGATAAAAGTATAATCGGTTCAAGCGACATCTTAATTCGGGGCGAGCACGTAAGTGCTCCTCACTATGAGGTGCAAGGGTACAAAATCTGGGGAGCAACCGCCATGATGATCAGTGAACTGCTGTCCGTCCTGAACAGTAATGTTCCAGGCGGCGACAACTAAATTTGTCTCATAATTTGCTATATTAGCGAGTATTTTTGTTTACACTTCCGGAAAATCCTACTGCAATTTAATCTTTTGATGTTCGATTAAGCATGCCTGGGAATCTGGTGAGCGTATCACTGTGTTACCATTTTACAAACCCTTAACCCCTGGTTCCTCATTCATTTATGGACGAAAACGGAGCTGCCCCTGAAGCAGAAGATAGCGAATTACACGACAAATTGCCCATTTCAGGTCTTTATGAAAGCTGGTTTCTTGAATATGCATCCTATGTAATTCTGGAAAGGGCAGTCCCGGCGATCGAAGACGGACTAAAACCTGTTCAGAGACGTATACTGCACGCCTTGAATGAAATGGACGATGGCCGTTTCAACAAGGTTGCCAATGTAATTGGTTCTACGATGCAGTATCACCCGCACGGTGACGCATCTATCAACGACGCTATCGTGAATCTGGGCCAAAAGGAACTTCTCTTTGACACCCAGGGTAACTGGGGAGATATCCGTACCGGCGACAGCGCGGCTGCCGCACGTTATATTGAAGTAAGGCTTTCGAGGTTCTCTAAGGATATTGTTTTTAATGACGACACCACAGAATGGCAGCTATCTTATGACGGGCGTAAACGGGAGCCGGTTACTCTTCCTGTAAAGTTTCCGCTGGTGCTTTCACTTGGAGTAGAAGGGATTGCCGTAGGATTGTCCACAAAAATTCTACCTCATAACTTCTGTGAACTTGTCGAAGCCTCCATTCAAATTCTACACGGAAAGGACTTCTCAATTTTTCCGGATTTTTTAACGGGTGGACAGATTGACATTTCCAATTACAATGATGGTAACCGTGGCGGCAAAGTAAGGGTTCGTGCGAGAATTGAAGAAGAAGACAAAAAAATGCTGGTCATCCGTGACATTCCATTCGGGACCACCACGTCTTCATTGATCGACTCGATCATCAAAGCAAACGACTCTGGTAAGATCAAGATTAAAAAGGTGGTTGACAACACCGCGGCGGATGTAGAAGTACAGGTTCATCTGGCGCCCGGCGTTTCTCCGGATATTACCATGGACGCCCTTTATGCATTTACAGAGTGCGAAGTATCCATCTCTCCTAATGCCTGTATTATCATTGCCGACAAGCCCCACTTCGTTGGGGTTACGGAAATATTAAAATACAATACCCAACAAACGGTTCACTTGCTGAAACGTGAGTTGGAGATCAAACGGCTGGCTTTACTTGAAAAGATTCTTTACGGCTCGCTTGAAAAGATTTTCATAGAAAACAGAATTTACCGGGATATTGAAGAATGCGAAACGTTTGAAGACGTCATCCGAACGATCGACCGCGGTCTGGAACCATTCAAACCACAGTTTTATCGCGCAATTACCGACGATGATATTGTAGAACTCACCGAAATCAAGATCAAGCGTATCTCTAAATACGATGGCTACAAAGCGGACGAGTTGATGCGCAAATGGCAGGCAGAATTAGACGAAACCGATGACAACCTTGCCAATCTGACTCGTTTTGCAGTTGATTATTTCAAAGATATTCTCAAAAGATATGGCAAAGGAAGAGAGAGAAGAACTGAAATACGGGCATTTAATCAGATCTCTGCCAACATTGTAGCCGCAAACAACCAAAAACTTTACGTTAACCGCGCAGAGGGGTTCATTGGGTATGGTCTCAAAAAAGACGAATATGTAATGGATTGCTCCGACATTGATGATGTAATCGTATTTAAAGCCGACGGAAAATGCGTGGTCACTAAAATCCAGGATAAGGTATTTGTAGGAAAAGACATTATCTACTGCGCTGTTTTCCTCAAAAATGATGAACGTAAAGTTTACAATCTGGTTTACCTGGATGGAAAAACGGGCGTTTCGTATATAAAAAGGTGCCAGGTGACTGCGATAACCCGCGATCGGGAATACGAATTGAGCCAGGGAACTCCGAAATCAAAAATAACCTATTTCACCGCCAATGAAAATGGAGAGGCGGAGATTATCACGGTGAGCCTAACCGCTCAGAGCAAGGCCAAAGTAAAACAATTTGACTTCAATTTTGCCGACCTGCTCATCAAGAACAGGAGCGCCATGGGGAATATTCTCACGAAATATCCCGTCCGCAAAATAATAATGAAACAGGCTGGACGCTCGACGCTGGGAGGGGTGGATATGTGGTTTGACCCTACCATCGGCAGACTGAACCGCGATGACCGAGGCGAGTACCTTGGTAATTTTGGCGCATCAGACAACATTCTTGTCATATACAAAGATGGATCGTATGAGCTCACCAACTTCGATCTTACCAATCATTACGTTTCGAATGAGGTGTTACTTGTAAAGAAATTCGGGCCGAAACTTCCTGTTACCGCCGTATATTTCGATGGTGTGCAGAAACACCATTTCATTAAGCGTTTCACAATCGAAACTTCCACGCTGGATAAGAAATTCCTGTTTATCAGTGATGCAAAAAATAGCAAATTGCTTCTCGCAAGTACCGACACCCGTCCAAGACTAGAAATTATATTGCCGAAAGATTCGAGCGGGGATCAGGTTCATCATGAGTATATCATTGATGAAATGGTGGATATTAGAGGATGGAAGGCTATGGGCAACAAGCTGCCTCACGATAAGTTCAAAGAGGCCCGCTGGCTTCAACCGCTCAAAGATATTGAGCCAGAGATCGAAAGCAAGCCCGAGGAGCCTGCCGGCGGGAACGAACAAGAAGCAATAAAAGATACTGATAAAGAAGATGCTGTTGACAATACAGACACAACTGAATCGCTAGAAAATGCAGCCGAGAGCGGCGACGATGACGAACCAACAACAGAAAGTGATTCAGGCGATACCGAGGCGGAGCAACAGCCTAAGGCCAAGCAGAAAAAGGACCCTAAAAAGAGCTCCGACCCAGGGCCTAGCCAATTGGGACTGTTCGAGTAGACACTGGATAACCGCTTTACTCAAGTGGAGCAATTGACTGAAAAAAATAATCATTTTTGTCTGGGTATTGATTCGAAATCAGGGTCTGTTTTTCACTAAACAAATATAAAGCGAGCTTTAAGCAACAAAAAGTATTGTGAAAGGCGTACAGTGAGTCAAACATCGCATCACAATAATACCCTTTCAGCATGACTACCCGTTACCATTGTATTGAGGATAACCTCGCATATGCCCGTGAAAAAATGGATAAAAATCATTCTGGTGCTACTTTTTGCTTGCATGATGTTTATCCTGCTCTGTAACCTCTGGGTGGTCTATTGTACAAGACAATACAATTATTTTTCGATTGAAAGTTTACCGTCCAACGATGTTGCCCTAGTTTTAGGTACGAGTCGCAGCACTGAAAAAGGAAAGGAAAATTTGTTTTTTAAATACCGGATGGAGGCAACAGCCCGGCTTTTTAAAGAAGGAAAGATTAAATATATCATTTTAAGCGGCAACAATGACTCAAAATACTACAATGAGCCCTTGGATATGCAAAAAGCCTTGTTGAATTTAGGAGTGCCGGAAAACGTTATGACGCTCGATTATGCCGGTTTCCGCACTTTCGATTCGGTTGTACGCTGCAGACAAGTTTTTAATCAGGATACTTTTACAATTATTTCACAGAACTTCCATAACGCAAGAGCATTATACATCGCGCACAACGAAGGAATAGATGCTATTTCCTTCGCAGCACAAGACGTACCCGATGGCTATTCCCTAAGAACCCTGGTTCGGGAATATCTTGCAAGACCTAAGGCGGTTTTAGATGTGCACTTTCTTCGCCCGTCAACTGACGTTACCTCAAACATTGAGATAAAAAAGAAATGAGGAACTTGATTGACAAAAAAAGGATTTTACACACACACGCCACGAAAGCCAAGATGAATAAAATAATATTTTTCCTGTTTTTTATTGCAGTTATGTCAGCAGGAGCCTCGTCCGCGCAGACAACATCCGTGATAAAAGGAAGAATCACAGACGCTACAACCGGAGATCCGATTCCATTTGCAAATATTGGCATAAAATCTTCATTATCAGGGGCAACTACCAACTTTGACGGCTTCTACCAACTTACATTTACCCCCCCCGCAGATTCATTGACTGTAACCTACGTCGGGTACGAAAATAGAAGCAAAGCGATTGTACAAAATCAAGCTGAACAGACTATCGACATACAACTCAATCCTGGTACTTTACAGCTAAAGGAGGTTAAGATATTTGCCGGCGAAAACCCTGCTTATGCCATTATGAGAAAAATTGTGGCAAACCGGAAGCAGAATAACGCAGATCACCTGGACGCGTATGAATACGAAAGCTACAACAAGATCCAGATTGATATGGATAACCTGTCCGACAAATTCCGAAACCGGAAATCCATTAAAAAGATGACGCATATCGTTGACAAATACGATGAAGTGCGCGGCGATAATGGAGAAACAATCATCCCGATTTTTATTTCAGAATCCGTTTCCAATGTATTTTATAGAAAAGACCCAAAGAAGAAAAAGGAAATTATCAACAAAACAAAGGTTTCTGGCGTGGGACTTACCGATGGAAGCTTTGTATCTCAGGTAGTCGGCTCTTCCTTTCAACAGTATAACTTTTATCAAAATTGGCTTACAATTCTGGAAAAAGATTTCGTGTCGCCCATTGCCGACAGCTGGAAAATATATTACGAATACTATCTCGCCGACAGTGTTTCCAATGGTGCTGGTTATGATTATCAGATAGATTTCGAACCCCGTCAGGAACAGGATTTGGCGTTCACCGGCACCTTTTGGGTTGATGGAACCACCTTTGCTATTACGCAGATGGACGCCAGTGTAGGTAAGAGGGCGAACATCAATTTTATTGAAAAGATTAAGATACAACAGTCCTACCAGCAATTTGAAAGCGAAAATACCTGGTTACCCGAAAAAACGAGGGTGTTGATTGACGTGGATGAACCAACGAAAAATACCGCAGGAATGCTGCTCAAATTTTATTCGGCCAATTCAAAATACATCGTAAACAACCCCAAAGGACCTAAATTTTACGATGCGGCAATTGAGTTGAAAGAGGATTACATGGATCATGATTCTACGTTTTGGACCAATAGCCGTCCGGAATCTCTGACCAAATCGGAGGTACTGAGCTTTCAACTTGTAGACAGCTTAAAAGTACTTCCCGTTGTAAAAACATATACGGAGATTCTCAACATATTTGTAAATGGCTACAAGAAAATTGACAAATGGAATATCGATATCGGTCCGTATTTGTTTCTCTATGCAAACAACGCAATTGAAGGAAACCGCGTAAGGCTTGGGTTTCGGACCGATCCTGGATTTAGCCGAAAATGGATCTTTTCGGGATACGGAGCTTATGGAACCCGGGACGAAAAGTTTAAATATGGAGCTGGAATGGATTATATCGTTTCCCGCAAGCCCTGGACCATAGCGGGGATCTCCTATTCCAAGGATCTGGAGCGATTGGGCGTGTCATCGGAAGCGGTCGGTCAAAATTCAATATTCGGCGCATTTTCGAAATTCGGGGCATTTCGCAGAGCCTATTACCAAGAGGATTTTTCGGCCTATTTTAAACGTGAGCTGGTAAAAGGGCTTACAGGGAGTGTACAACTACGGCATCGCGATTTTATCCCGCTGTTTCCTTTTGCATATAAGAAAGACCCTACGATGGGTGAAGATTCTCCTTTGGGCAGTTCGTATGATGTTACCGAGATCAACCTCGAAACCCGTATCGCGGGAAAAGAAACATTCTTGCAAAATGATAATGAGCGGATTAGCATGGGAAACGGCAACTCACCTGCGTTCACCTTGCATTACACGCTGGGAATGAAGAATTTCTTAGGTGGGAATTTCAACTATCAAAAGTTTTCTCTGAACATCAAACAGAGTTTCAGAGCAGGTGTATTGGGCAGGACTTATTACAATTTCACCATGGGTTATATTCCATCTACCCTACCCTATCCACTGCTTTATACGCCGTTGGGAAACGAATCCCTTTTTTATGTTGACAATGCTTTTAATCTGATGAAGTATTTTGAATTTATCAGTGATAAATATCTAATGCTGCGAATGGAGCATAATTTTGAAGGCCTGCTGTTAAATCGCATACCAGCCATTCGCAAGTTAAAATGGCGGATGCTGGCAACAGGAAAGATTTTTTATGGCAGTATTAAGGAATCCAATTTAACCCTTTCCCCCGCTGTTGATGCGTCCGGAAATGTAATCCCTACTTTCAATCGACTTGGAAAAGTACCTTACATGGAGCTGGGCTATGGGATTGATAACATCTTCAAAGTTGGACGGATTGACTTTATACACCGCCTGACATACCTTAAAAACCCAAATGCGGTCCCCTTTGCCGTGAAGATATCATTCTGGTTTAAGCTTTAAGGTAGAAGGTAGAGAAGGCTGAAGTTAAAGGAGCCAGTAGTTAGAGTATTCAAAAGTTAAAGAAGTTAGCTGATCACTTCAAAAAAAGTTTTTAAACAGCTCCCTTTGAGCCGTTTCTCCTAATTGGCGAACCTAAAAATGGGAGGGAGAAAACGGCGTTGTAACCTTGCGTAAACGCTAACTTCTTAACTACCTTTACTCCCTAACTCCGTTTAAATCCTTAACTCCTATTTCAAACCCCTAGATTCGTCTGAGATCCTTCTGTGAGTAAGTAAGCATCACATCTTCTCCGACTTCCACGTCTTTGCGGTTTCGGTAAAAGGATAATGCTCCGGTTTTGGCGACGCATCGTACTTCCCAATAGTTGCCGTGAAAACGGATAGTCTCCACCTTTCCAATCCATTTTGCCTTTTCACGATTTTTGGTGCGCTTTAACTTTTCGGGACGAATAAATGCGCTTTTATCCATTCCAATCCAATTAATATCACCAGTCAGTTCAGCCACATAGCTGTTTACAGGATAATCGTAAACTTCTTGCGGCGTCCCTATTTGAATGATCTCTCCATCTCTCAGCACGGCAATTCTATCGGACCACGCCAAAGCTTCCGACGCCTCATGGGTGACAAAAATACATGCCATTTTTTCCTTTTGACGCATAGATTCTATTGCATCTGCCAGAACCCTTCTATTGTGATTGTCAAGATGGGCAAAGGGTTCGTCCAGTAAGAGGGCATCAGGCTGTTCTGCTAACGCTCTTGCAATAGCGGTACGCTGTTTCTCTCCGCCAGATAACAGTTTAGCCTTATGATTCTTAACATAGCCCAATCCTGTGGTCTCCAACAACTCATTCACCTTCTGGTTTTTGTATTCAGGATCATAGAACCGTAGCGAGTACGCGATATTTTCTTCGACAGTCTGATTGGGAAAGAGTTCAAATTCCTGATGGATCAGTTTGATGAGTTCATGACCGGGTATCAGAGCACTACTTACCTCCGGCAGCAGTTTGCTCTTAAACTGAACATGACCTTTATCGGGATCAATGTACCTTCCCAGTATCCTCAATAGTGTACTTTTTCCAGATCCGCTTTCCCCCAATATCGCCAGCCATTCGCCCGGATGGAGCGCTATTGAAATATTGGATAGAACCGTACTTTCACCATAGGATTTGGTCAACGAAAATGCCTGAATTGTTGGTTTTAAGGATTTCATGCCTGAACCCAGGTTATTTTATCTTCAATAGGTGTACGGCGGGCAGGCGTTTCATGCGCATCATGATAGCCCATAAAAAATAATCCAAGGGATTTCTGGTTTTCGGGCAATCCAAGAAATGCTCCCAATTCCTTCAAAATAGCAGGACTACTCCAATAAGACCCAATTCCATAAGCCGTTGCTGTAAGCCACATATTCTGAACGGCGCAAGCAACGGATGCCACTTCCTCCCATTCCGGTATTTTTTCGGGGTGAACTTCCATGTTGATCACAATCACGCAACTTGACTTGAAGACCTTTTCGCCCGCCGCGTCGTATTTTGCTTGTGAGAAAGCTTCGGGAGGAGTGACATTACGATATCTTTCGGTAAAAAAGCCAGCCAACTTATTGAGGCCCTCTCCTGTAAAAACCGAAAAGCGCCAGGGTTCTGTCAATTTATGGGTAGGCGCAAAATTTGCATTTTCGAGTATGTTGTTTATAATTTCCCTAGGTATCTCTTTTTTAATGTAACTGGGTGGAAATATACTTCTACGGGACCGGATAATATTATTGATTGTATCTACTTGGTTGGTCATAAATAACAGCAGTGGTAAAGCTTGAAAAGAACGTTGACAAATCTAATAATAAATGAAGTGATTAGGACAAAACAACACCTTTACTTCCTTGCACCCGGAGTAAAGTAAAAAAGCCAAACCATTCGTCCGGTACTTTCGGCTCATTTTACGAGCTTCACAGCCTTTGGGCTATATTTTTTTATTGATTTCTCAAAATGAGCTAAATTGTGCCTGTTATTCCTAAATATCAATTCATTTCCATCCATCCAACCTAATTTCTATGCTTGTCACTACTACCCCCAATATTGAAGGAAAAAAAATTGTAAAGTACATTGGTTTAGTTAACGGAGAGGCCATTATCGGAGCCAATTTTGTAAAAGATCTTCTGGCGGGTATAAGGGATGTTGTTGGTGGTCGCTCAGGCGCTTATGAGCAAGGTCTTAGGGAAGCGAAAAGCATCGCCATCCGTGAGATGATGGAACAAGCGCAGCGGCTTGGAGCCAATGCCATTATTGGTGTTGATCTGGATTTTGAAACCATTGGCGGGAATGGGTCCATGCTGATGGTGAGTGCTAACGGAACGGCTGTAAATATCGAATAAATAAAGCGACATGTCGTCAATGTATTGCATAAACTAGACTATCTGTATTTTATGCAATACATCTATAAACATATTAAGCTATTGGGGTCAGAAAACTTGACTTGCAATCTTCGCTACATTATCCGATTTCCCCATCGTGTAAAAATGCAATACCGGAGCCCCGTAAGCAATCAATTCCTTGCATTGCTGAACCCCCCATTCCACCCCAAGCTGGCGGACTTCCTTATCTGTCTGACATTTTTCTGCCTCTTTAATTAGTTCTGCCGGAAATTCGAGGTGGAAAATCCGCGCCAGAACAGATAGTTGTTTCTTAGTGGCAAGGGGCTTTAAGCCTGGAATAATCGGGACAGTTATACCTTCGGCCCGACACCGGTCCACAAATTTGAAAAACTTCTGATTGTCGAAAAACATTTGGGTGACTATATAATTAGCCCCAAGGTCTACCTTATTTTTTAAGTGTGCATAATCATCATCAAAGCTGGCGGCATCCAAATGTTTTTCTGGATAGCCAGCCACGCCGATGCAAAAGTCGGTAGGATGAGTTTCTGTTTCAGCGTTAAGCAACATCCCCTTATTCATATTGCTCACTTGCTGTACGAGCTCAGAAGCATAGGTATGACCTCCGGTTTTTGCTTTAAAAATCCCCGCAGATTTCTCAGGGTCTCCGCGTAATACGAGGACATTATCAATTCCCAAATAGTGAAGATCAAATAACACGTCCTCCGTCTCATCTTTGGTGAAACCACCACAAATGACATGAGGTACAGCATCCACATGAAAACGTTCCATAAGCCTTGCACAAATTCCAACAGTTCCTGGACGTTTCCGAATCGGGATTCTTTCAATCAGCCCATTTTCCCCTACCCTGTCGATTAACTCTTCCCGGTGATAAGTTACATCTACAAACTGCGGCTTGAATTCCATCAAGGGTTGAATCGAATTGAACAATTCGTTGATATTCTGCCCTTTGAGAGGTGGAATGATTTCAATTGAAAAGAGGGTTTTACCTTCGGCCTTGTTGATAAACTCGGTAACTTTTGTCATGAAAATATTGAAATACGCGGAAAAGTCTACAAAAGAAAGGTATTTGAGTAACCAAACCAATTCAAAAGGCACAAAAAAATGGCCTACCGCATTACAGTAGGCCATTCCACGTAAACCCTCCTCTATCAGTGTTCGTCAAAAATGTTATGGGATTATCTGACAGGCGTCAGGTCCAGGATAACAATTTGCTTGACTGACCTCTAAAAATAAAAACTTCGTGCCAGCTTTCCAATTATCACCCTGAGATACTGTCGAGCCCGGGACAAATCAACCACAATCGGCTTTGAAGGGCGTTAAACAATCATTTTTTCGCAATCTAAGGAGCAGCAACTCGCTCTAACCAGCATTAACCAGCATCACATTGTGTTGTATTTTTCTACAAAATGACTAATAGACATCCTATAATTCCACAGTTATAATTAAAACCTGGTCATTTCGATATGTATAATTCCATCTTCATCGTAAGGCTGACCTGTTTGTTGAAAGCCAAATGAGCTATAAAAATCTTTCAGGTATAATTGAGCTCCAATTTTGATCGAGCCAATACCAAAAATATCCTCCAAACTGCTTATCGATACGGTCATCAACTCCTTCCCTAACCCAGATGACCTCCCCGCTTCGGAAACAACAATCCGACCGATCGATGGACATGAATAGGAAAGCCCATTAGGCACTATACGGCTATAAGCAAGGATCTTACCATCCAGAGTGCCCATGAGATGCCTGCACCTTTGATCTTTATTATCCATATCGAGAAATATAGATTTTTGCTCTACCACAAAAACCTCGCTTCGCAGACGGAGAATACTATAAAGCTCTTCATTAGTCAGATCCCCGAACTTTTTCAAGCTCCATTTTAATTTCAGATTCATTTTTTGAGCAATGGCAAGTGAAAGGTTCTTATTTTTGCCTGATTTTACGTCTCTTTCTTAAATTTACAAATTATTTGACTCGGACGAGCAATTTATTGCATTGCTAAACCGAGCTAAATGATTGTTTTACAGATCGATGAAGGATAAATATTTCTCCACATTTTCGGTCAGGGATCGTAATATTAGAAACCCGATTGTTTAAAGACATTAGTTATTAAAACCAAACATTAAAAATTACCATGGGAAGAGCCTATGAATATAGAAAAGCGCGGATGTTTAAGCGTTGGGATAAAATGGCAAAAACATTTACCCGTATCGGTAAGGACATCGTTCTTGCAGTAAAAAACGGAACTGCCGACCCGAACACCAATGCCAGGCTCAGAGTGCTTTTGCAGAATGCGCGTGCCGCCAACATGCCCAAAGAAACGGTTGAGCGCGCCATAAAGAGGGCTACCTCAAAGGATCAGGAAGATTACAAAGAAATGGTATACGAGGGGTATGGGCCACACGGAGTGGCTATACTTGTGGAAAGCACTACGGACAATCCGACGCGCACGGTTGCAAATGTTCGCAGCTATTTCAATAAACTGGGAGGAAGTCTTGGAACAAGCGGAATGCTGGATTTCATTTTCGACAGGAAATGTATATTTAAAGTTAAAAATGACGGCAAGAAGGACGTTGAAGAGCTTGAATTTGAACTCATTGACTTCGGAGGGGAAGAAGTATTTATTGACGAAGAAACAAACCTTATCAATATTTACGGTGAGTTTGCCTCATTTGGAACATTGCAGCACTATCTGGAAGAAAACGGATTTGAAATCGTTGAAGCGGATTTCGAACGCATTCCAAGCGATACAAAGTCGCTGAGTGACGACGAAGTGGCAGAAGTTGAGAAGCTAATCGAAAAAATTGAGGAGGACGATGACGTTCAAAAGGTATTTCATAACATGGGCTAGCCTCGTTTAATTAAAAATAATGCCATCAGAAAGCCCATCAAAATTTGCTTGACAGGCTTTCTGATGCTTATTTCTCACTCAGAGGTCAAAACAGCCCAATAATTTGATGGTCCTTATTTAAGAAACGAAAACTGCTCCCCAAACCTTTGCCAAGCAAAGAAATACCCACAGGCGAACCCGACGAAATAGCCAGTACGCTTTCCGTTTCAAACTTGATCGCTCCCAGACTGACGGAAACAAAAAACCAACCGGCAGTTGTCTGTATCAACGAACCTACCGCTGCCCGCTCGGGCACTTCGCTCCCCCCGATCCTTTCAAGTATTAATCGTTCCTGCCTGATCTGCTCGTATTGACGCGCATGCATGTTTCTGTCCAGCTGTCCCATGGACCTCGATGTTTCATACTTATCACCCATTGAGCTTTTTCCCTGATCATTTGCTGATTCCTGAGCCGCCTCCATCGCTGACCAGGCAACGCCCATTTTTTCATCCAGCAAACCCTTCATATATACGATTAGCGCGAGCTTGTCCATTTCTAAAACCAATTTATTAACCGAACTCAAGTTGCATAATTAATCAATTTAAACGAATCCCTGCTATTTAGTATGTGGGAGGGCCCGATGGCAGGCTCGTTTCAAGCTCGTTCTGCATACTTTTAATCCTTGTTCGTTTTCTGGTTGGGCACTTCCTTATTATCTTTGCAAAACTTTCTTACATCTCTGCAATGACAAAACTTTCGGTTCGGCACTTACTTGGAATTAAAAACCTGAACGAGAATGACATCAATACAATTTTAGACACAGCCACTCAGTTTAAAGAAGTCATCAACCGCCCAATTAAGAAAGTCCCCTCCCTTCGAGACATCACCATTGCTAACGTTTTTTTCGAAAATTCGACCCGCACCCGGTTATCTTTTGAGCTTGCCGAAAAACGTTTATCTGCAGATGTTGTTAATTTTTCAGCCTCCGGAAGCTCAGTAAAAAAGGGTGAAACGTTGCTGGATACTGTAAACAATATTTTGGCGATGAAGGTCGATATGATCGTAATGCGTCACAGTAGCCCTGGTGCTCCTCATTACTTATCAAGCCGTATTCCCGCGAATGTCGTCAACGCAGGCGATGGAACCCACGAACATCCGACACAAGCGTTGCTGGATGCATTTTCAATGAAAGAAAAACTGGGAGATTTAACGGGAAAGAAAATTGCCATCATTGGAGACATTCTCCATTCCCGCGTAGCTCTGTCCAATATTTTTTGCCTGCAGAAACTTGGCGCCGAGGTGATGGTATGCGGCCCATCTACATTGATACCCAAATACCTGGCTGATCTGGGTGTAAAAATCGGCCATGACGTCAGACAAGCTTTGCAATGGTGCGACGTTGCCAACGTGCTCCGAATTCAACTGGAAAGGCAACAGATCAAGTATTTCCCGTCTCTGAGAGAGTATTCTTTGTACTTTGGAATTACCAAAAGCATGCTGGACGAACTCGACCGAGAAATTGTCCTGATGCACCCGGGCCCTATCAACCGCGGTGTTGAACTTTCTTCCGATGCTGCCGATTCGTCCCACTCAATTATTCTCAACCAAGTCGAAAACGGTGTTGCAGTTCGAATGGCAGTACTTTATCTGCTTGCGCAGCAATGAGAAGTGTACTCAGTTTGAAGGTTTTTTAGTTTTTTAGTTTGAATGTTTGTCAGTTGCAAGACGCACCCCATTTTGCAACGCTTGAAAATGATCAGCCCCTCAAACTTTTTTAAACTTTTAAACTGTCAAAACTTTTAATCTCCTAAACTCTTCCCCCGAAGCTTTCAAACTTCCTTATTTTTTTTCCCGCCATAGTACAATCCATTTATGTAAAACTATATCTTTGCCATGGTATGCATGCATACTAAATACAGTTTGCTATTTACCTTTTAAAAACCCAATTACTGCGATGCTTTACGAAAGTCTGCTACTGGAAGTTGGCGAAATGATAGCACATGTCAGCTTCAATCGAGCTGAAAAAGCGAATGCGCTCAATGAACAGGGATGGAAAGAATTACAGGCAGTTTTTGAACTACTTGATGAAAGAGACGATGTGCGGGTAATCATATTGAGTGGGGAAGGAAAGCACTTTTGTTCGGGAATTGATTTATCTCTTCTGGCGACAGTTACAACGAACTCCGATGCGAACTGTGGCACCAGGAGCCGCGAGAAATTACGTAAACAGATCTTGGGATTGCAAAGCCCGATCAACACGATTGAAAATTGTAGTAAACCAGTCATTGCGGCAATTTCGGGCGGGTGTATCGGTGCTGGAGTTGATATTATCTGCGCTTGTGATCTGCGTTACGCAACAAGCGAGGCTTATTTTTCAATTCGGGAAATTGATATGGGAATGGTGGCCGATTTGGGTACCCTGCAGCGCCTACCTAAATTGCTTCCGCACGGTTTGGTGCGGGAAATGGCCTTCACAGGAAGAAACGTTTACGGGCAGGAAGCAGAACGAATTGGCTTGATAAATAAAAGTCTGGCAGGAAAAGAAGAGTTGTTAGCTTCTGTTTACGAAGTTGCCAAAACAATCGCATCCAAATCACCTGTTTCGATTCGTGGCACCAAACATATTTTAAATTACAGCCGTGATCATTCTGTTGCTGATAGCCTCGAATACATTGCTACATGGAACGCGGCTATGCTGGTCTCAGAAGACTTAACGATCGCATTTCAAGCCAAAATGGAGAAAAAGGAGCCGCGGTTTAGAAATTAAGGCGTGCTCCACACAAATGATCTAACTATCATCAAATCTATAAACACCAAATGCAACATACTCAGGGAATGCTCCGCGATGGAGCTTTGGAAAATAAAACCATTATAGTAACCGGTGGTGGGACGGGGTTGGGAAAGTCAATGGCTACCTATTTCCTGAAACTGGGCGCAAATGTGGTCATCTGCAGCCGTCGATTGGAGGTATTAGAAAAAACTGCATCCGAACTGAAGCAGTTAACTGGTGGGAAAATTCTTGCCGTTGAATGTGACGTAAGAAAAACCGATCAGATTGAAAACGTAATAGCCAGAGCGATTGAAAATTTTGGCTCTGTGGATGTGCTGGTGAATAACTCAGCAGGTAATTTTATCAGCCCAACTGAAAGACTTTCCTACAAAGCCGTTGATACAGTCGTAGATATTGTTTTAAGAGGTACCTATTATTTTACCCTGGCAATCGGCAAATACTGGATTGAAAACAAAGTAAAAGGAACCGTATTAAACATCTCAACTACCTATGCCTGGACCGGTTCGGGATGGGTTGTGCCTTCCGCGATGGCCAAAGCAGGTGTGTTGGCGATGACGAAGTCTCTCGCATTTGAATGGGCGGATCATGGAATTCGTCTTAATGCGATTGCCCCCGGACCCTTCCCTACCAAAGGTGCTTGGGATCGCCTTTTCCCCGAGGAGCTGGCCAAAAAGTTTTCATTTGAGAATCGTATACCGCTCCAGCGCGTGGGAGACCACCAGGAACTGGCAAACCTTGCCGGATACCTGGTTTCAGATTTTTCTGCCTATGTAACAGGTGAGGTAATTACACTCGACGGCGGCGAAGTACTTGGAGGGGGCCAGTTCAATTTCCTTAAAGAAGTGAGCGACGACCAGTGGGACGCCATCGAGAATCAGATAAAAACGGCTACAAGACCTCCTAAAAAACCAGAATAGCAACGATAAATAACACCATGCATATCACTGGTTTTTAGCAACATAGATCAGATAAACAAGAGCTAAAAGCCAATAGCTCCGAGCTAAAAGCTGACTATAATAATTTTCTTCGCATTTTATTGGGTAAATTTGCCCCTTCCTTCGTTATTTGAGAAATGAAGAATAATTGTATGAAAACACTTTTTGGAATCTGTCTGTCAGTACTATCGGTAGTTGTGATATCTGGATGTGCAAAATCCACGAAACCGATGAAGCAACTTCCGGAGGCAACAGTGAGGCCTACCGACCAACAAATAGCGGCTGCAGAAGAGTTGTCTCTGGTTGCCATCCAAAGCAAATACCTGTTGCGGGATACGACATTAACAAGGGTATATCTCTATGTGGATGCTTACAAGGGCAAAAATCCTATTCCCGCGGAAGAATTCACTAAGGTTTATAACCTCAATTATGTAATCTATTCCGACTACGGCACAAGAGATAGGCAAGGTTATGGTAACGTAAAACTGGATGCTTCTAATGTGTCAAGTGTGAACGGAAAAATCGTAATTGGCTTCGACATCAAAAGTCCTAATCGTGAAAGCGGAGTGCTTCTGAGCGAGATCAGCCAGACTGGCACATTGAAAAAAGTTCTCAACGATTTGACGATCAGGTTCAAAAAACAAACGGCTACTGAACTCTTCGGTGTTTACACAAATGCTTCCAAAGATCCCTTACAGCGTCATTACGTAAACACTACTGAAAATTTTGTCATTAAAAGAATCAATGAAGCTCCTGAAAAGCTAACGGTGTTTTATTATGAGCATAGCTTCGATGCTGCAGGCTCTCCAATGAATACTGCACCACGTCCTGTCAGCAAATCACTGAAAGTGGATAGTTCGTTTACGGTCAATACGAACGAACAACTGCATTTTAATAAGGAAGGACTTTATAATGTTTTTTCGGACACCACCCAAACTGAAGGTCTTGGAATTCTGGTCGTAAATGAACGCTTCCCAAAAATTACGCGTCCTGAGCTTCTTCTTGGTCCGTTGCTCTACATGAGTACCAACAACGAGATTAACGAAATCAAGAAGGCGGAAGATTATAAAAAAGCGCTGGATAAATACTGGCTGAACCTGATGAACGGGAATGCGCCTTTGGCCCAGCAATCTATACGTTCATTTTATGGCCGCGTAGAAGAGGCCAACCAGCTTTTCACATCATACAAAGAAGGCTGGAAAACCGACAAGGGAATGATCTACATAATCCTTGGACCACCTGATAAAGTTCAACGAAGCAAAGACCGCGAGGTATGGACTTTTGACCAGCGTGGCAACTCACAATCTGTAAATTTTACTTTTAATCGCAGAAATAATCAATTCGTGGATGACCATTATGAGCTTGTCCGCTATGCGGAATACCAGCCCATTTGGTACCCGGTCGTAGAAGCATGGAGAAACGGAACTATACGGTAAGAAAACCCGCCCCAAGACAGTCCCAGGCCGATATGGTTTTTGGTACGCAGTCTGTACTAGAAACCCTTCGTTCAGGAAAAGAAATTGAACGCTTGTTTATTCAAAGAGAACTAGGGCTCTCTGAAATCGAGAAATTAGCTAAGGAGCTTGGAATTCCTTACCAAAGAGTTCCTGTTGAAAAATTAAACCGGGTAACGCGTAAAAATCACCAGGGAGTGATCTGCTTTGTATCTCCGATTCAGTATATGCCATTGCATAACGTACTGACCCAGGTTTACGAGGAAGGGAAAATACCGTTATTTGTACTCCTTGACCGGATTACGGATGTCCGAAATTTTGGCGCGATTGCCCGAACAGCAGAGTGTGCCGGGGTTCAAGGGCTGATTGTTCCGATGAAGGGCGGAGCGCAAATTAATGCAGATGCAATGAAAACCTCATCTGGTGCACTTAACTTCCTACCTGTTTGTCGTGAGCCAAACTTGTATGAGACTTTGCTTTACTTACGAAATAGTGGACTTCAGATTATTGCCTGTACCGAAAAGACAGACAAATCGCTATATGATATTGACTTCACTATTCCGACTGTGATCATCATGGGATCTGAAGAAGATGGTATATCAAAGGAGTTTATTCAACTTGCAGATAGCGGCGCAAAAATTCCGCTAACAGGTAAGGTGGAGTCTCTGAATGTCTCTGCCGCCAGCTCTATTGTGTTGTATGAAGCTGTGAGACAGCGGATTGCTTAAAAAAAATGAGAGAAGTTAAGAAGTTACGGAAGTTAGCTTCCCATTGATTAGAGGTATAGAAGCTAACTTCTATACCTCCTGAATTCTTAACTTCTCTTTTACAGCTATTGTCTGAAGTTCTTCATAATCCACCCGCCCCCTACTACATCGTCTCCCTCATAAAATACCGCAGCCTGCCCGGGAGCAATCCCGTTGACACCGTCGTGGAAGTGTACTTTAACTTTGTCTGGTTCGTCAGGAATCAACAATGCAGGGGTGCCTTCGTGCTTGTATCTCACTTTGGTGATGGTTTCGATTGGCTTTGAAAGACCATCATATTTTTGCCAGTTCAATTTTCCAACATACATCCCATCTCTGAAAAGATCCGGTAAGTCCCCGAGAACTACTTCATTTGTTTCCTTTCGGACCTCGGTCACAAAAATAGGTCGTCCCAAAGCAATACCCAGTCCTTTCCTTTGCCCAACAGTATAAAACGGATAACCTTCGTGCTTGCCGACTACCGTACCATCCTCGTAGACAAAATTTCCACCTGCAACTTCTGCTTCCAATCCAGGGATACGTCGTTTCAGGAAACCCCGGTAATCATTGTCCGGCACGAAACATATTTCATAGCTTTCTGCCTTATTTACAAGATCAATAAATCCCCGCTCACGAGCCATTTCACGGATTTCTGATTTATGCAAATATCCGAGTGGTAGCTTGGTGCGGCTAAGACTTTCCTGCGAAACCCCCCAAAGCACATAACTCTGGTCCTTCCAGCTGTCAATGCCTTTGGATACATAATATCTACCGTCATTAAACTGCATGTTTGCGTAGTGTCCGGTTGCAATGGATTCACAATCGAGACGATCGGCACGTTTTAGTAAAGCGTCCCATTTAATATGAGTGTTACATAGAACACAAGGATTTGGTGTTCTCCCTTCCAGATATTCACCAGTAAAATGATCGATTACATAGTCGCCAAATTCGGCGCGAATATCCAGTATATAGTGAGGGAACCCTAGTTCGACTGCGATACTTCTCGCGTCATTGATGGAATCAAGGGAGCAGCATCCGGTTTCTTTTTTTGTACCACCACTACTTGCGTAGTCCCAGGTTTTCATGGTCATGCCGATGACCTCATAACCTTGTTCGTGTAACATAACAGCTGCTAGTGAGCTGTCAATACCGCCGCTCATGGCGACCAGGATTCTTCCGTGTTTACTCATCTTGTTAATCTGCCGAAGGTTGAATGCCTTCCGATTTAAATTGTTTTGAAAATTAGCAACAGCCTCAAATGACTGTAGGTTCCGCAAAGATAAGGATATATCCCCGGCTTACGACAGATTTAATGAGACACCAAAACCTTGAAAGTATTTTCACCAATGGTCAGAATGTAAAGACCGTTTTGCAAAGAGCTTGTTTCAAGCCCTCTTGCAGGAATATTCTGAGCTTGTTTTACAACAGCACCCTGCGATGTGAATAATCTGAATTCCTGGGCTTTATTATCAGCCTCAATAAAAAGCTGCCGGTCTGACGGATTAGGGTAAACTTTAACTTTGCTTGATTCAACTCGTCTTTTTACTGTTATAATTCGCGAATATGAGAATGACTGGTCAAAATCAATTTGTTTTAATCGGTAGTAAGTAATTGCATCGGGCAATACATCAATAAATGCGTAGTCCTTGCTTTGATTAGAATCGCCATTTCCTTTCACATACCCAATGCTCTCGAAAGACTTCACATCCCTGCTTCGTTCAATTTCAAAGCCCTGGTTGTTTATTTCTAAGGTGGTTTTCCAGGTGAGTTTATTACCCTCTGAAATACTTTCACCATCGAATCGGACCAAATCTACGGGAAGACTCGTACACGCACCCGATAAAATTTCCTCCCTGCACCTGCAACCGACAGCATTTCCACCAATTAAGGACCCGCCGTTGTTGGTTAAGTAAGCCAGGATGCTGGAGACGCCGCAAAACGATAGCGTCGTGGAACTTTGGAGTTTCAGATAAGTGATAGACGTCGGATTAATATTATCTATCCCTGATAAACTTCCGAGCGCGTTGTTTTGAGAAACATTTAATTCTCCTCCAATATGCGTGAGATTGACCAAACCTGACAAACTATTCAAAACATTGTTTTGAGAAACATTCAAGTAACCCGCTACCGAGGTCACTTTTATCAAACCGGCCAGATTAGCCAAAGCCGTGTTACCGACAATGTAAGTATACCCTCCTATCGTTCCAAGGCTGTTCAGCCCGTTTACATTGGATAAACTAATATTTGCTCCAACTGCCAATGCGCCCGTGATTGATGCTATGCCTTCCAGTCCCGCCAAGGTTGTCAATGCAGGATTCCCCCCGATCGATAAGAATCCATTGACCAGCTTTATTTTACTGAGTGCCGAAATAGAGTTCAGCCCCGAGTTGAACACAATTCTTAAACTAGATCCAATTGATGCAAGATTATCCAATCCTGACAAACTACCTAAAACTGGGTTGCTTTCAATGTTAATCTCTCCCCCCACACTTGTAACTCCCGACAACCCAGACACGCTCGTTAACAGCGGGTTACTATTGATACGCAAAAAACCGTTCACACTTGTAATTGATGATAGTCCTGCCAGATTAGTGATATCGTTACCAGAGACCGTAATATTTCCGTTGATAGTAGCACAGCCTGGGTTATTTCCAGCAAAGTTATCGATACTTGTCTGGGTGGAGAAGAACAGGTTAACTGTGCACGTTTGGGCGTTACAGATACATGTCAGAATGGTAAGTGAGAGAAGTAAACTTATTTTTCTCATGAAATTAGGTTTGATACGAAGGCATTAAGAACAGGATTTCACAAATCAAATTTGTGTAGTCTTAATAAGGGTAGAGCAGCTAACTATCAAATATACAACCAGATATCAAAGTAACCAAACTACTACTTCGAATCAGAAAACCAGAAGGTTGAAGGTAGCCTTAGAAAAAATGGTCAATGACCTAGACATTTGCGCATTGAACTAAGCATTCACCTGCCTGATGACATTCTTAATATTCAGCTCGATAATATCCGTCATGCTTTCACAATTGTGATACTGACTATCTCCGTAATGTTTCGCCAAACCGGAAGCGAGCTGATGAATATTATCAGGAGTGGAAATTTTATCCTTTTTCGAGACGTCTCTCAGCTCTTTCAGGCGATGTTTTTCGCTTCTTGCCTGATACATGATCGACGATTGCTCCTCCTGTTGATATTGTAAAACTGTTTTGTCGGTCAGGTGTTCCATTGCCAGTTCCACATAAGGCAGATTCTCCTTGAAAAACTGCGGCATATAAACCCTGATGTTACCTTCGTAAAACTGCTGATCAAAGTCGATGGCACGGAGGCGGAACTGAAAATCGTCGAAATCAGGCGTGATTTGCATGACAAAATTATACGACCTCATATCTCCCAACAGCGTGATGACACAGCGCTCATTGAACTTTACAAATTCCTTTGCTATCCTCTTCGGGTTATAATCGGTGTGATCAAGCCGGGTTTTCGCAAAAACGTCACCGGGAATTCCTGCAATATGCTCTTCAATCAGCGTGTTATCGTCAACAAGGTAATTGACCTGATTAGGAGAAAATATCTCTTCGAGCTCCAACCCGTAAATTCGGGAGGCATCAGCCTTCTTTACGTAGAAGTAGTCATAAATATCGTTCAGCCGGTTTACTATTTTGATTCTGAAAGGATTAGAATTCCCGAATTTGCAATAATCGATCCTATCAATATATTTATGCTCGACAATACGGAGGTTACCTGATGCTTTTAGCATGGCATATGCCTTTTTCAGTCCGCTGTTGATACGATCGATTTCGTGTGGGGGATACAACGGGCATTCCCAAAGGGTATCCTTGCCGTTTTTATCCATCACCGAAAATGACTCATAAAAGTTGAGCAAGTCGTTATAACCGATTGGCAAACGTGCTTCACGGTTGTACGCCCTAAGATATTTTCGCAACTCCGTGCTAACCGGGTATATAGGTTTCTTCTTTAAAATCGTGACGTCTCCCTTTTCCATGAAAGGAAGTTAGCGGTTCTTTTCGATAAAATTATCTCACAGCTTAAGGGAATTCTTGAAAAAGACAAAAGGCTCCCTTACGAAAGCCTTTTGTAAAACAATAAAGTATAATACAATCTCAAATCACGAGAAAGGTATCCAGGCCCACAGCCGATCTTTCATCTCAAATTTCACATTTTTCATTTTTCATTTTTCATTTTTCATTTCACTTTTCACTTCTTAAGTCTTCACCCTCTGCTAATTCATAATCATATTATGCGGATCAATCACAAATTTTTTGGCAGCTCCCTTATCAAAATCTCTATACCCTCTTGGCGCATCTGCCAGGCTTATGACTTCAACATTGACTGCTTTGGCGATTTTTATCTTGTCGTAAAGTATCGCGTTCATCAGTGAGCGGTGATATTTCATCACAGGACACTGTCCCGTATAAAACGAATGTGATTTTGCCCAACCGAGCCCAATCCTGATTTTGAGACTACCTTCCTTAGCTCCTTCTTCCTTTGCTCCCGGATCGCCCGTTACGTAAAGTCCGGGAATACCAATCGCGCCACCAGCGCGTGTAATCGCCATTGCTGTATTCAAAACGGTCGCCGGAAGTTCTTCACCCGAGCTGGAACCGTGACCGCGCGCCTCAAACCCTACACAATCAACGAAGCAGTCCACTTCCGGAACCCCGATAATGGCAGCGATGGCCTCCTCCAGAGGTGTATCTTTGGTAAGATCTATTACTTCGCAGCCAAAACTTTTTGCCTGATCGAGCCTTTCCTGTATCATGTCGCCTACAATTACTACCGCAGCGCCCAGCAAATGACACGAAGCGGCGCAAGCAAGTCCAACAGGACCTGCACCAGCCACGTAAACGATGGATCCTGGCCCAACACCCGCCATTACCGCCCCATGAAAACCAGTTGGGAAAATATCGGATAGCAATGTGAGATCCTTAATGTATGCCATACCCTGGTCCTTATCGGGGAATTTGAGCAGATTAAAGTCTGCGTAGGGAACCATCACATACTCAGCCTGTCCTCCTACCCAACCTCCCATGTCCACATAGCCGTAAGCTGCACCTGGACGAGCGGGATTTACATTCAGGCAGATTCCCGTTTGTCCTACCTTGCAATTTCGGCATCTTCCGCAGGCAATGTTGAATGGAACCGAAACGAGATCACCTTGTTTGATAAATTCAACATCTCTACCGGCTTCGACTACAATACCCGTAATTTCATGGCCTAAAACCAACCCAGCCGGTGCCGTCGTCCTGCCTCGGACCATATGCTGGTCACTACCGCAGATATTGGTAGAGACAATTTTCAGTATAACACCATGCTCACATTTCCTGTCACCGATAGCGAGTTTAGGATATTCAATTTCCTGAACTTCCACTTCACCTGGTTTAATGTAAGCCACTCCGTGATTTTGACACATAACGATTTGCTTTAAGGTTTAGAAATTTATTTAAAATATAAACTGGATAAAATCTCAATATGCACCCCCTACCAAAGTGCAAAAAAAATATTTTAGGTTAATATAGACTATCCGCCCCAGCCTGAGCCACCAGATGATCATTTTCCACTGTACTACCCGACACGCCAATAGCTCCGATAATTTCGCCGGCGAAATTTTTGATCACGACGCCACCCGGAAATGTGATAAGCCCTCCGTTGGAGTGCTCGATGTTGTAAAGCGATCCGCCGGGCTGTGACAATGAACCAATGATCCCGGTATCCATATTAAAGTAACGGGCGGTACGGGCCTTTCTTTGCGAAATATCAATCGAGCCGATCCAGGCTTCATCCATATGGGCAAAGGCGATCAGATTTGTTCCTGCGTCAACAATTGCGATGTTCATTAAAGTATTCAACTCAATTGCTTTGGCCTTAGCTGCTTCAATTGCCTGCTCTGCTTGTTGCAATGAAATGTTCATATTCTTAGAATGTTATAAAGTTAAATAAATAATGTCAAATTTAAGAGCAATCGCCCCGTACACATTTGAACAATATTCCCAATTAATATAACAATACTCCCAATTTGGCTGGTAACGGCCAATGCGATGAATTTAGCTGCTTTTTACCCGCTAACTTTATGAAAACAATTTCTCAAATTATATTTCAAGCAGAAAGGCAATCAAAAACATTGGAGTCAGATAAGAAAAATCGTGGAAATGCCGGTGGCATATACGGCCTTGTCGTTTGCGGCGGCAGGAGCTCACGAATGGGTACAGACAAAGGACTGCTGGTTTATCACGATCGGCCACAGCAATATCATGTTTATGAAATGCTGAACACGATTTGTGATCGTGTATTTTTATCATGTAACAAAACCCAGTTTGCAAATATCCTTCCCGGATATGCGGCCCTTGAGGACGACGCGGAGTTTGCAAATATCGGCCCAATGGCTGCTTTGCTTACCGCTTTTTTTCATCATCCCGAAAAAGACTTCCTGATTGTAGGGTGTGACTATCCTTTTCTAAAAAAAAAGACTTTGCAACACTTTGTCGATACTTTATCAAAAAAATCACTGGCTGCGGCGTTTTATAACACCGATCATAAATACGAGCCTTTGCTGGCATGGTACTCTTTGGCCAGTGCTAACATTCTCAAAAATTACTTCAACTGTGGGAAATATTCACTTCAGCAATTTCTGAATGAAGAAGCCGCCGAAAAATATCGGCCTGAGGAACCGACGGCCATGAAAAGCGTGGATACTTATGACGAGTTTCAACGCGTAAAACTGTTTTTTGAGAACCTAAAAAACGAAAGAAAAAATGATTGAGGCCGATTCCATTGTCAGAAAAGAAATTAAGCATTTTTCTGCAAATAAAATCATCGACAAAGATGACCTGCTGGCTATCGAAGAGCCTCTGGAAGTGCAGATATCCTACGTTTCGGACGGCGTCCGGGTCAGGAAAAGTATTTCTGTCACGATGAGGACGCCTGGCCAGGACAAAGAACTGGGGGTCGGATTTATATTTACGGAAGGAATCATTCGGCACCCAAAGCAGATAGAAAGTATTCGTTCCGGCCCTTTGGAAGGGAATAAAGTCCTGATAGCCTTAAAGGACAATGAAATTCCAAACCTGCCTTCCACAGAAAGAAATTTCTACACAACTTCAAGTTGTGGGGTATGCGGAAAATCGAGCATAGACGCGATCAAAACAGTTTCCGCATATGGCAAGCAAAATGATCGGATCACCGTTGATTCCCGTATACTTTTAAGGCTAACGAGAGAGTTAGAAAAACAGCAAAGCATTTTTCTCAGCACAGGAGGCCTTCATGCATCTGCTTTGTTCGATCTGGAGGGTCGTTTTTTGATGCTCCGTGAAGATGTGGGTCGCCACAATGCATTGGATAAAGTACTGGGAGCCTTATTTTTGCAAGATGAATTGCCGCTTGATAACAAGATCCTATTGCTAAGCGGAAGGGCCAGCTTCGAACTGATTCAAAAAGCAGCGATGGCAGGCATACGAATCATTGCAGCCATTGGTGCACCTTCAAGCCTTGCAGTGGATCTTGCTGAAGAAAGCAACATCACGTTGGCAGGTTTTCTGCGAAGAGACACATTTAACATTTATTCTGGCCACGAACGACTTACGGGAATATGAAAATACGCATTCAAGGAAATTCTATCAGACTGAGGTTATCGAAAATTGATGTTGAACGGCTCACCGACGAGGGTGCTGTTTTAGAGCACACCACCTTTGGAAGTTCAGTACTTTCCTATGCCGTAGAACAAAATTCAGATCTCGATCAGTTAAGCGCTTCATTTGAAGACGGAAAAATCACCATGAAGATTCCCGCAACTTATGTAGAAGACTGGGCCATAAACAACATTGTCGGTTTTGAACAAAATTTGCAAATAAACCAAAATGATACACTGTACCTTTTAATTGAAAAGGATTTCAAGTGCCTTGATCAAACAACCGAAGATCAATCGAATCAATACGAAAACCCAAAGACTAACTGTTAACAATGAGCAAAGATATTTCCGCCAAAGAAGGTGCAGAAAATCCAGAGGATTTTACCGGGCTGAAAATCGGAAAAATAAAAAAAGTAGCTGCCGGAATCCCCGCAGTCGTTTCCAGTTTCGAAAAAGTGGTTGAAGAAGCTGGCTTCGGCCGCGGAATGAAAGCCCTTTGGAATCTAAACAAAAAGGGGGGATTCGACTGTCCCAGCTGTGCCTGGCCGGATCCTGACGACGAACGTTCGGGCGTAGCGGAGTACTGTGAAAATGGAGCAAGAGCCGTCGCGGAAGAAGCAACGGCAAAGAAACTGGACGGTACTTTTTTTAGTCAAAACGCTGTTCACGAACTCGCCAGATTATCGGATTACGAAATAGGGGGGAAAGGGCGTGTTGCCGAGCCAATGTATTTGGCTAAAGGAGCCACCCACTACACACCCATATCCTGGGACTCAGCTTTTACGAAAATCGCAGCTTCCCTCAACAAGTTGACCTCTCCTGATGAAGCAGTTTTTTATACCTCGGGACGCACGAGTAACGAAGCTGCTTTTTTATATCAGCTTTTTGTCAGAGAGTTTGGCACCAACAATCTCCCCGACTGCAGCAACATGTGCCATGAAAGCAGCGGTGTTGCCTTGGGCGAGTCTTTGGGAATCGGCAAAGGCTCGGTAAAGCTGGAAGATTTTTATGAAGCGGAAGTAATAATGATCCTGGGACAAAATCCCGGTACGAATCATCCCAGAATGCTCACTGCCTTGCAAAAGGCCAAAGCGAATGGCGCTAAAATTATTTCCATTAATCCCCTACCCGAAACAGGCTTGATGGGCTTTAGTAATCCTCAAACTGTCAAAGGCATCCTAAACATCAATCCCGAATTGACAGACCTCTTTTTACAGGTAAAGATCAACGGCGATATGGCATTGCTCAGGGCTATTGAAATCATGTTACTGAGGGAGGATGATCGGTCACCGGGTTCGGTACTTGATTTTGATTTCATCAAAAAAAACACCGTTGGCTTTAACGATTTGCGGAAGCATCTGCAAAAATATAATCCGGTCGAACTCGCAAACCTGGCGGGCATCCCGATGTCACAAGTCCATGAAGCGGTACAGATACTCAAAAAGAAAACGAAAATAATTGCCTGCTGGGCAATGGGGCTTACCCAGCATAAGAATGCGGTGGATACCATAAAAGAAGTTGTGAACCTGCTTTTATTAAAAGGCAGTATTGGAAAACCTGGCGCAGGTACCTGTCCTGTTCGTGGTCACAGCAATGTACAAGGAGATCGAACGATGGGAATTTATGAAAAACCAACGGCCAAATTCCTGAATGCTATTGAGAATACCTTCGGTTTTGCTCCGCCTCAAAACCATGGATACGACACGGTTGACGCCATAAAAGCGATGCACGCGGGAAAGGCAAAAGTATTTTTTGCGATGGGGGGAAATTTTCTTTCCGCTACACCAGACACCAATTTTACCGCCGAAGCTTTAAGAAAATGCAGTTTGACTGTCCATGTTTCCACCAAACTAAATCGCAGTCATCTCGTTCACGGGGAAGAAGCAATCATCCTGCCTTGCCTTGGCCGCAGCGACAAGGATGTGATCAATGGCGAAAATCAATTTGTGTCCTGTGAGAATTCCATGGGGGTCGTGCAATCCTCCAAAGGGGTTTTGAAACCGGTGTCTGAGCATTTACTCAGCGAGCCTGTTATTGTTTGCAAGCTAGCAGAAGCAACTTTGGGAAGCAGATCCAAAGTAGATTGGAACAAATACGCCGTGCATTATGATCCGATCCGGGATGACATTGAAAGAACGATTCCGGGATTCGAAAATTACAACAAGCGTATTAGGGAAGCGGGTGGATTTTATCTTCCCAACTGCAATCGTGAGGGTAGCTTTAATACGACCAGCCAGAAAGCGCATTTTAACATGGCTCCCGTAACAACCATGGAATTACATGATAACCAGCTGATGATGATGACCATTCGCAGTCATGACCAGTTCAATACCACAATTTACGGATTGAACGACCGATATCGCGGTATTTACAATGAACGGCGGGTTATATTGATGAATAGCAAAGACATGCTTGATCGCGGTTTGGCGAAGGGTGATGTGGTAGATCTTTATAACAAACATGATGGCACCGAGCGAATTGCGCGCAAATTCATCGTCGTGGAATATCCTATACCCGAAGGCTGTACAGCGACATATTTCCCGGAAACCAACGTTCTTGTGCCCGTAACGAGTGTCGCTGACAAAAGCAATACCCCGACGTCAAAACAAGTCATATTAACAATAAAAAAGCACGATCCACTGATAGGCTGAATTACACATCAATCAACACACTAAATCAAAATTAGATGGAAAGCAGATATGCCATACAACCGATTAATCTGAGTAAGCCCGCAGAAATCAGCTCTATGATCGAGCATCGTCGGGTTTTCAGTATGAAAAGTTGTGAACTAAACATCTTTGAAACCTATCGCCCCTGTGCTAATGTTTCTCTCTCATTCAACGGCCTGGTCATTACCAGCATGATGCGTGGCAAAAAAGTAATGTACTTACCCAGTGAACCTGCTTTCGAATTCCTGCCAGGTGAGACTGTCGTACTTCCCGAAGGTGTTTCTATGAAAGTTGACTTTCCAGAAGCGGACGACAGGCACCCCGTTCAGTGTGCCACCCTCGCTCTGGAATGGGATAAAGTAAACCAGACGCTTGATTTTCTAAATGAGGCTTATCCCGATAAAGAGCAAATCAATCCTTGGCATTTAAATTTCAGTCAGTACCATTTTTACAACAATCGGGAGCTTACAAACAGCCTCAACAGATTGATAAGTATTACCATGGAAGATGAACTGGGTAAAGACGCACTGGCAGACCTAGCATTAAAATCATTGCTTATACGCGTTATCCAAACGCAGAATCTTGTATTAAGTGAAGCAGGCAGATCAGAAAATGCCCGGTTGTTAACGGTGATACAATATATCAGACAACATTTGACCGAAAAAATAGGAATCGAAACGCTTTGCGAAAAAGCATGCATGAGTAAATCCTCCTTTTTCAGGATTTTCAAAGAAGCGTTCGGAATATCACCGGTTGAATACATTATCAAGGAACGGATTGAGCTGGCTAAAAACTTCCTTAACAATCCAGAGACCTCGGTCTCTTCGGCCTGTTACCAGTCAGGATTCAACAATCTTAACTACTTCACACGATTATTCAAGAGAAGCCAAGGCATTACGCCGACCGAGTTTCAACGTTTGTAAATGAATCTCCATCGAATTTTAACCGCGGCTGGATAATTTTCATTTTATTTCCACAAAGGAACGTGAAGCAAACGTTTGGAGAGGCAAACCGGCGGCTTGAAACAATTCAACCTCCATGGTAAATTTATGAAAAAGCTTTACATTTAGTTTTATGTCACCTCTTCCGACTATTGCATTACCCGGCTACTGAAATGAACCCTGCTAAACTACTAAACCTACTTTTTTTAACCGGTGGAATTTATCTTGTTTTGAATTCTATCCCGCCAGAACTGCGTCATTCCGATAAAGAGGCATTTTCATCAATCAGAAAAGCGCAGCTGGAAAAGCCTGACAAAGTTCCTCCGATACAACAAAAAAAATCAGTCTCCCCGCCGGATAGCAGCCGCTTCACGCACATGATGCTTGCACAGGGACTTGACGAGCCCATGGGAATGGCCATTTTACCCAACCTGAATGTTGTCATAGTTGAAAGGAAGGGTGCTGTAAAGATGTACGACGCGAAAGAAAAGCAGGTAAAGCCAATTACTCAATTTGATGTTTACAGTGGCATCGAGGACGGCCTGCTTGGCGTAACGATCGACCCTAATTTCACCCAAAATCATTGGATATATTTTTATTATGGCTTAGCTGGAAACCGGAATGTGAGCCAGCTGACCCGATATGAGTTAAATGGTGACCAGCTGAATATTCAGTCTAAAAAAGTGCTGCTGGAAGTTGGGACCCAACGCACCTACTGTTGCCATTCGGCAGGATATCTGACATTCGATTCGGACGGACTACTTTATATGTCAACGGGAGACAATACCAATGCGGAAGAGATAGAGGGCCATAATCCTACCGACGAAAGGCCCGGTCGGGAGCTTTCGGATGATCAGGGTACTACGGCCAACAGCAACGACCTCCGTGGAAAAATATTGAGAATCAAACCTTTGCCCGATGGAACATATGCTATTCCTGATGGAAATCTTTTCCCAAAAGACGGGTCGCAAGGGCGTCCGGAAGTATTTGTAATGGGATGTCGCAATCCGTTTAGAGTGTCGATTGATCCGAAAACGAAATTTGTTTATTGGGGTGATGTTGGCCCTGATACGATGATCCCGGCAGAAGAAGGGATGCTGAGTTATGATGAAATTAATCAGGCACGAAAACCCGGATTCTTTGGGTATCCATACTTTTTGGGAAATAATGAAGGCTTTCCCAAGTACGATTTTGCCACAAAAAAAGAAGGACCGAAACAGGATCCCATTCATCCGGTTAACAATTCTCCGAACAATAAAGGTATTAAACAATTACCGCCTGCGCAGACCCCTATGATCTGGTACGGTAAGCGAGAATCCAAGCGCTGGCCGATGGTTGGTAAAGGTGCCGCAAGCGCGATGGCTGGCCCGGTATATTACAGCGATCTGTACCCTAATTCCAGGTATAAACTTCCCGACTACTACCAGGGCAAGCTGTTTATCTATGACTGGGTGCGGAAATGGATCATGGCAGTGACGCTCGATAAAGACGCAAATTATGTCAGTATGGAGCCCTTCCTACCTCATTTGAAAGTAATCTCTCCAATGGATATGCAAATCGCTCATGACGGCGCCATTTATTTGCTGGCCTACGGGACAAACTGGTTTGCCAAAAGTTCGGATGCAGGATTGATCCGTGTAGAATATTCAGAAGGAAACCGTAATCCTGTAGCTATTATAAAAACAGATAAAAATTATGGCGGAACTCCGTTGACTGTTTCGCTAAGTGCAGGAAATTCCAAAGACTACGACCCGGGCGACAAACTTTCCTATGAATGGAAGATCGGCTCAGAAATGACAAATAGTAAAGAACTAAAACATACATTTAGTAAGCCGGGAGTTTATGATATATCGCTGACGGTGTCTGACAATCATGGTGGTTCAGGGGTTTCAACGGTTCAGGTCAAAGCGGGAAACAGTGCACCGACGATCTCCATTGGCGGCAGCAACAACAAGAGTTTTTATTGGGACAACGAGATATTTGATTATAAGATTAAGATCAGCGATGCGGAAGATAAAAAAATCAGCCCCAGGAATACTACGGTGTCTTTCAACTATGTGGCTTCAAAATCTGACCTAGCAGCCGCGTTATCGGGCGCTAACCATGGCAGCGTCAAATATGCCGGAACAGAAAAGTTATTCGCTTCTTTGGATTGCAAAACCTGTCATACAATGGACATTAAAAGTGCAGGTCCTGCATTAAAGGCCATTTCCAGGAAATACGCCGGTAAGCAGGGCGCTGCGGCGTTGCTGGCAAACAAGATCCAAAAAGGCGGCAGCGGTAATTGGGGCACCTACCCTATGCCGCCCCATCCCGACCTTTCCGAAAAAGAAACGCTGGAACTTGCCACTTATATTCTTTCAATTGAAGCGCCTGTTGCGCAATTACCGCTTGAAGGAAAACTTAAACTAGACGATCATGATGGAAACCAGGGTGCCTATGTACTTCAGGCTGCTTACACCGACATGGGAGCAAATGGAATGGAGCCATTAAAAAGCAGCCGTCAGATCGTTTTGAGAAATCCTCAGGTGCAAATTGAAGAGTACGAAGAAGGAAATGTCAGCGTCGGCATCGGCACCATGAACACCGGCTTTATAACCTACGTGCCTGGTGGAAATGGAAAATTTGTAAGTTTTAAAAACATTGATTTGTCCCTGATAAAAAAGATAAAATTTCGGGTTCAGTTGGACGGAGACGGTGGAATCATAGAAATTCACCACACTGCAAAAGATGGGCCGCTTCTGGGAAGTTTGCCGGTACCTGCAGGTACAGCCAAGGATCCTAAAAGTGGATGGACTGATATGGAGGCTGCGATCAAATCCGTTACGGGCTTTCACGATTTATACTTCGTTATGTCGAATAGTGATAAAACTAAAAAAATGCTCTTCAATCTTGATTGGATATTGTTTGAGAAGTAATAGTGAACCTGAAAGATCTTTGTTAATGATGAGATAATTTAAGGCTTTCAATTATGACCTAAATTGCACGATCAATTGATTCTTAACCTTCGAGTAAATGAAACCAAGTACACTTTTGACAATAGCTGGTTTGCTATTTTGCATTGCTTTTGAAAGTATGGCACAAAACAAAAATAAGGTGATTGCCCACCGGGGTGCTTGGAAAAACACTGGTGCTACCGAAAACTCGATCGGGTCGTTGGAGCATGCGATCAAGCTAAAATGCTATGGGAGCGAGTTCGATGTTCATATGTCTGCGGATTCGGTTCTATTTGTAAATCACGATCACACGATTCAGGGCACTGACATAGAAAAGACAAACGCCGCTCAACTATCTGAAATAAAACTTGGTAATGGAGAAAACCTACCAACGCTTGAAGCCTATCTTAAAGCGGGAGCCAGGCAAAAGAAAACCCGGCTTATTCTTGAAATCAAAACTTCGAGAATAAGCAAAGAAAGATCTCTGGCACTTACTGCGAAATGTGTCGAAATGGTAAAAAATCTGAAAGTGAAAAAAATTACGGATTACATCGCATTTGATTACGATGTGTGTCTCAAAGTGAAGGAGCTGGATCCAAAGGCCCATGTTGAATACCTGAACGGAGACAAAACACCCGCAGAGATCAAAGCGGCTGGCCTGGATGGAATCGACTATAATCTGGCGGTTTTCAAAAAGCACGATCAGTACATTAAAGAAGCAACCGAAAATGGCCTTAAAACCAACGTCTGGACGGTGAATAGCAAAACGGATATGAAGTGGTTTTTGGATAACAAAGTCGACTACATCACGACAAATGAACCTGAGGCGTTATTGGAAATGACCAAATAGAAATTAGCGTGATCTCCTGATAACCAAAAAAGAGCTGCCTGATATGGGCGGCTCTTTTGATAAAAACGAACGTAAAACGTCACATCCTTGCATTCTGCAGTTGGCCATTGCTTTCTTCCCATGCTCTGATCACCTGCGTCAACTGTTTGTATTCGATCAAAAACCCGTCATGCCCGTATAGCGAATCTATCTCCTGAAAAACGGCATCAGGAATATGGCGGGCAATAAACTGTTGCTCAGATAGCGGAAAAAGCAGGTCAGACTTGATACCAAGTACCAGCGTTTTGGCTTTTACCAATCCCAGCGCGTGAACAATACCCCCGCGATTCCTCCCCACGTTGTGCGAATCCATGATTTTAGATAAAATCCAGTACGAATAGGCATTAAAACGACTCACAAACTTGTCTCCCTGATACTGCTGATAAGAAGAAGCACGGAAGTCGTCAATCTGATCCGGATTGTCCCTCGCCTGTGTAAAATTATAGGTATCGTAATTTCGGTAAGACAACAGTGCAACAGATCTCGCCGCCCGCATGCCCATGCTTCCCGCCGCCGCCGATTCGTCTCCGTAAGTAGGATCCGCTTCAATTGCCATTCTTTGCGATTCATTAAATGCAACACCCCACGGCGAGTGCAGTGCATTAGCAGCAATAATGATAAGCTCTTCACAGAGATCGGGAACTTCGACAGCCCATTCCAACGCTTGTTGACCACCCAGGGACCCGCCAATGCAGATTTTTATTTTTTTTATCGCCAATTCCTGCCTTAAAATTTCCAAGGTACCCACTACATCCCGTACGGTAATGGTTGGAAAATCGCGAAAATATGGTTTGTGCGTTCTGGGGTTTGTGGAAAGCGGCCCTGTTGACCCATAAGCAGAACCAAGCACATTCACGCAAATAATAAAATGTTCGGAAGAATTGAAGTATTTTCCCTCTCCTACTAAGCCATCCCACCAATCCGTGGCGTTGGAACTTCCAGTAAGCGCGTGACAGATCCAGATGATGTTGCTGTCGTCAGCGTTACGGACACCATAGGTGGTGTAAGCCAGCTCAAATCCGGGAAGTTCACGCCCCATTTCTAAAACGTAGGGGTATGGATATTTGTAAATTTTTTGTTCCGCTTGCATAGTGCCAAAGCACAGAGTTTAATTCGAAAAATATTTAAAGTACCGAATTGCCCAAACAGCGGGGCGTTCAGCATTTCCCACAATAGAAAATATTTTCCTATTGCAGATACGAGATTAAAGCCATCCGGCTTACGGAAATTTCTAACTGTAAGTTCATGCACGAATTGATTTTATATCCCCTAATAACTTAGGTGGGAATTAGCACCTTTCTCCAATGTGGTAGCAGGTTGCCAGAGGTTCATAGAGCCCATTCTCTCGCCTCTTCTTTATAAATCAATCGCTGATAAGTGAAGCAATTGACTTGATGGTGCAATATTAAGTCCGGACGCCGGGAAAAGCAAATAAATATTTCATTCCGCTATGAATTGAAACGGACTATTGCGCTGATAGGTGTTGGCGATTAGCTATTGGCTCTTTTACAAGTTATGAGGTTAGGACCACGTCCAAATAATCCTGAATAAATGATCAATTTAAATAGCCAAGATAAAACAACGCTTACGCCCCTTTTAATCATCTATAAGTTTTTACCTTTGTGACAATCTGGAAAAATATGGCACAACACTATCGTTTCGACAAGGAAAAGGCTTCACGCAAACCTGGTATCACGCCCTTAAAAGAGGCGATAGACCAAATGCTGGACAAATATCGCCTTCGAAACAGATTCGATCAGTCATACGTGGTTGCACACTGGGACAAGATTATGGGAACTGCCATCGGTTCCAGGACAAAGCAGGTTTACATCAGAGACCGGACATTGTTTTTACAGATCGAGTCCGCCCCTTTGAGAAATGAGCTTCTGCGTGCAAAATCAAAAATCGTAGAACTGATCAATCGGGAAATGAAAACCAATCTGGTTGAAGATGTGGTTTTTATTTAACACAGAGCCTTAAAAAATATAAAAAACTTTCATTTGTATTTGCGCTTTCAAAACCGGATGAGATTCGTTTCCAATAAACAAATATTCCTGGTTTTCGATTTCCGCCAACTCTTTCATGACTGAAATTCAAAATCCGCCGTTTTTGCAACCAGGTGATAAAATAGGCATCGTTGCTCCGGCAAGTGTAATCAACTACAATGACCTGAAACCAGGAATAAGCCATTTGAAGAAAAAGTGGCGGCTCCAAGTTGTAGAAGGCTCCACTTTAAAAAGCGCTTACAATCAATTTTCGGCTACGGATACAGCACGGATAGAAGATATCCAAAACATGCTGGATGACCCGTCCATCAAAGCCATCATCGCTGCCCGAGGCGGGTACGGATGTTCCAGAATTGTAGATCAGCTCAACTTTGACCGTTTCATCGCATCCCCCAAGTGGATTGTCGGATTCAGCGACCTGACCGTATTTTTATCAAAAGTTTACAATCTGGGATATGCAAGCGTCCACGCTCCGATGGTCAAGTCCATGATGCTGGATGGGGCCGAAAAGGCCGCAGAATCCTTGAGGCAGATTCTTTTTGGTGAATTTCCGGAGTATGGCTTTGAGTCACATCCGCTCAACCGTCAGGGGGCTGTCACCGGCGAAATTGTCGGCGGAAATCTCTGTTTGCTGGCACATATGATAGGAAGCCCGACCGACATAGATACAACCGGGAAAATTCTTTTCATTGAAGATGTGGGTGAATACTATTACAACCTGGACCGCATGTTGATACAATTAAAGCGCTCCGGCAAACTGAGCAAGCTGGCAGGTCTTGTAGTCGGCCAGTTCACCGATATGAAAGATAATGCAAACCCAACTTTTGGTAAAAATGTTTACGAGATTGTGCTGGAACACGTTTCTGAATATGATTATCCCGTGTGTTTCAACTTCCCTGTCGGCCACGTTGCCGATAACCGCGCCATTGGTGTCGGAATGAGTGCTTTTTTAAATATTCAAAAGGAAAAAGCAGAATTATTATTCATCTCCCCGGCCACCACCATTATCTAATTCTAACTTCGTAATGAATTCATTTGAAAATAAAGTGATCTGGATTACCGGGGCTTCTTCGGGAATTGGTGAGGCTATTGCTCTTGCATTTGCGAAGGAAGGGGCAAAGCTGGTACTGACTGCAAGGAGAGAAGAAGAACTTTTCCGCGTAAAAATCGCCACAGGCCTTTCTGACAAATCTGTGCTGATCCTCCCTTTCGATGTGACCGAGTTTGACAAAGCAGAGGGGTGTGTAGCTAAAATCATTGCCTATTTTCACAGGATCGACATCATTGTCCATAATGCAGGAGTGAGCCAGCGATCTTACATTAAGGATACCGACCTATCAGTATATCAAAAGATCATGGACATTGATTTTTTCAGCACTGTGGCGATCACAAAGGCCGCTCTCCCTTACATGATTAAGCAACAAAGCGGTCATTTCATCATCATGAGCAGCGTTGCTGGTAAAATTGGAACGATCATGCGCTCGGGATACAACGCCGCAAAGCATGCGCTCCATGGTTTCTATGATTCTTTGCGAGCTGAATATTATGACGATAATATCAAGGTAACAACAATCTGTCCGGGTTATATTCGTACAAACATTTCCGTTAATGCGCTCAATGAATCGGGCAGTAAATTCGGGAAAATGGATTCCAATCAGGCCAATGGCATTTCCCCGGGAGAATGCGCAGCAAGGATACTGGATGCGGTAAAAAAGGACAAAAAGGAAATCTACATTGGCGGATTCAAAGAAGTCGCGGCGATTTACCTAAAACGCTTTTTCCCCTCAGCACTATTTGAACAGGTAAGGAAGAATAAACCCGAATAATGGTTAATTGTGAATGATCAATGGTTAATTTTCAGGAGTTTTAATTAATTCCGGACTTACAACTGATCGTTGATAAGTCATTAATAATTAACACTTTTCCATTAACAATTATTTTTTTGCCTGCTCCAAATAATCTACCGCCAACCTCGCCAGCGACCGCACCCCCAACACAAGTCCGCTTTCATCTATAAAAAAATCCGGCGTGTGGTGGGGAGCTGCATCCTCGGGCTTTTTCCCCTTCGGCATTCCACCCAGGAAGAAAAAGAATCCCGGTACTTTTTGCTGGAAATAGGAGAAATCCTCAGCGCCGGTTTTCGCAGTAGTTAGAATTACATTTTCCTTTCCAGCCACGTTCTGAAGCGTCCCGATCATTTTTTCGGTCAGTGCCACATTATTGAACGTAACCGGATACAGAACATCAATTTTCACCATCGCAGTCGCGCCCGCGCTTTCTGCAATTTTTGTTGAAATTTCAGTTACACGCTTGTGAACATAACTATGCATTCCTTCATCAAACGTACGGATAGTGCCAATCATTTTAACCTGTTCCGGGATGATGTTCTGCCTGATTCCGCCATGTATAGCTCCGATCGTCACCACGGCAGGTGCCTGAGTTATATCCAGATTCCTGCTGACGATCGTTTGAAGCGCAGTTACAATCTGCGAAGAAGTTACAATTGGATCCACTCCTGACCAAGGATATGCGCCATGTGTCTGTTTTCCTTTGACATCGATGCTAAAAAAGTCAACAGCCGCCATTGTTGCACCGGGACGATATGTAATTTTGTTAACTTCCGTTTGAGAGTTGATATGCAATCCAAAAATCGCGTCAACTGTTGGATTCTCAAGGGCACCTTCCTTGATCATCAATTTGGCGCCACCCTCTTCTCCCTCCGGCGCGCCTTCTTCGGCAGGCTGGAAAATAAATTTAACCGATCCTTTCAAATCACTCTTCATTGAGGACAACACCTCAGCTACGGCCATCAGTATCGCCACATGCGTATCATGACCGCAAGCATGCATCACCCCAGTATTTTGACCGTTGTATTCTGTAGTCACAGTTGATTTAAATGGCACATCGACTCGCTCCGTTACCGGAAGGCCATCCATATCGGCACGAAGCGCCACAACTGGCCCGGGTTTTCCACCTTTTAGCACCCCTACCACGCCTGTATGGGCTACACCTGTCTTAACTTCCAGGCCGAGCTTCCTTAGATGTGCTGCAACAATCTCAGAAGTTCTCGTTTCTCTGTTTCCCAACTCAGGGTGCAGATGAAAATCTCTCCGCCATTCAATAATTTTCGATTCCAGAGCCTGGGCTTTGGTGTTTATTTGGGCAACCGGAAAAGGCTGCGAAAATGAAGCAATGCTGATAAGCAGCAATGCCGAAGAAAAATAGTAACGCATCATATTCCTGGTCATTTGTCTTTTTGCTATTGAAATATTTATACGAGATTGTCCCCTCATAATCCTACATCATTGTTCTTCTCCGAAAATAACAAAAAACTGGTTAAGTAACACGCTTAATTAGGAGAGACCGGTTTTACAAGTCGAAAGTCGTGGCTTGAACCAAAGGCTTCACAATGTGTATGCTTTATTATTTTCAAAAATCTTGGAGGCAAAAGGCGAAACTATTTTCAAATTCCGCGTCGAAGTATCGTACACTTCACCTCATAAAATGATAAAGCGCTTAGTCAACCAGTTACAGGATTTTTTTGGCATATCAAGAAAAGAAGCCCGCGCGGCATTAGTGCTTATGATTTTTAGCTTTTGTCTGCTCTGGACTCCTTTTATTTTCAGGCGATGGATACTTCCGTTGGTACCGCTTCCGTCAACGCCTGTAAATACGCAAAGGCTGGACAGCATCGCTTTGGATCTTGACAAGGCAGCCGAAATAGCCGAAACAGAAGACACCTATAAGAAACCATCCTACAAAAAAACGCCGTCCCGGCCCTTGAGACTTTTCCGGTTTGATCCTAATCAAGCGACAGCAGAAGAACTTGAAGAGTTAGGTATTCCAAAATTTCTTACGAAACGAATTGAAAAATATAGAAGTAAAGGTGGACAATTCCGAAAAAAAGAAGACCTGATGCACATTTACGACTTCCCGTCAGATGTTTATAAGCGACTCGAACCTTACATAATGCTGCAAAATTCACCCGCTAAGCCAGCTGAATATAAAAATTATGAAAGTAGCCGGGCAGAGAAACCTACGGTACCCGTCTACAATAAAGAAGCCAAATCTAACGCAAAGCCTGTTGTATCTGCCTTTGACATTAATACCGCAGATACGACCCAACTGATAAGGCTGAAAGGAATTGGCACCAAACTTTCACTGCGGATAATCAAATTCAGGGATGCATTAGGGGGCTTCCATTCAGCGAGCCAGTTTCAGGAAATCTTTGGGCTGGATTCTTTGGCGCAGTCGGAACTTAACAAATACGCCAAAGTGCAAAGCCCGATTCGAAAAATCAATATTAATACAGCAACAATAGAGCAGCTCAGCAGCCATTCCTACCTGAGAAACAAAAAAATCACATCTGTCATAATCAACTACCGTGATCAACATGGACCTTACGCCGGTATTGAAGATCTGAAAAAAGTGAAGGTTTTGGATGACGTAATGATTGCGAAGATTGCTCCATACCTGACATTTTAGCCTGATTGAATTTCAATAATAGAACGGTTTTTGTCGGACGACAGCTTTTTACCTGGTAACCGGCAGCACCATTTCCAACTGTCGGAAAGAATACATCGTACGACTCGCTTGCCTAATTATTTGATACCAGAACGATATCAACGAGTCTGGCAATAGCGTTTCTTCATTTAGACACAAGTTTGCAAGAGTCGGTGTCACCCTCTACTTTTGCGAAAAAATGCTGCGAACCTGGATAATTTATGGATGTAAAAAAGGCACAATTGTTAACATCAATGTTGCTAGCTGCAATCCTGATCATCCCCCGCGTTTACTACGTGGAGCACTTTGGTTTCCCTTTACCTTTCTGGGATCAATGGGACTCTGAATGGTTGGGGCTATTAAAGCCCTGGATCAATGGCGACCGGGATATAAAATTACTCTTCGCCCCACACAACGAGCACCGCATTGTGCCAACCCGAATCCTGACCCTGATTATTTTCAATATAACAGGCGAGTGGAACAATCTCGTGCAAGCTCGTATTAACATTCCACTTAGCGCTCTTTCTCCAGCAATTTTGCTTTACGCACTGTTTAAATCCAACGAAAAGGATCGCGTTAAATGGCTCACTGTGCTTATCGTTTTATTAGGCGCAAGTCTGCCTTTCTCCTGGGAGAATTTCCTGATCGGATTTCAAAGCCAGTTCTACTTTTTGAATCTGTTTACCGTATCATCGCTTTTTTTATCCGCTTATCGCTCCGATAGAATTTGGGCGGTGGTTTTTATCGTGGCTTTGTCAATTCTAAGCACGCTCACGGTTGCATCCGGTTTACTCACGCCAGCTTCGGTCATTATGTTGATATTGATTAAAAGCTATAACGAACGTAAGTTAAGCTCATCTTCAATAGCACTTGTTGTGATTTTGCTGGCAATTTCGGTGCTCGCCTATTTGGGAATCCCACCCACGCCGGCACACAAAACTCTACGAGCTAAAAGCATTCCTGAATTCCTGCAAACTGTTTGCCATCTCATGGGCTGGCCATTACGAGGGAGTAATCCTTACCACGCTGTCCTCTGGATTCCGGGAGCGGTTATGGTTACACTACAGTTCATCCGTCGTCGATTTACCCAGATTGACTTGCTTTTTGTAGGTTGTTTGGCCTGGTCGGCTATGCAAATTATCGCGTTGGCGTATGCGCGCGGAAATAATTTAACCCACCATATGCCTCCTCGTTACACCGAGGTACTACTTCTGGGTCTTGCCGGCAACTCCTGGTTTGTATTGAAAATCCCATCATTGGCGACTAACGCAAGACATCGAGCATTTGGCTGGGGCTTACTTACTATTTTCCATGTCGCAGTGATATTTACTTACATCCAACGGGGTGTTCTGGACCTGCGAATACTAAAAGAAGAGACGTTGCGGCGGCTGACACAGACTGACAATGTATGCCAGTACATTTCAACTCATGAATTTTCAGCGATTAAAAAGGTTGGAACTCAGATCCCATACCCTGACCCAAAAAGACTACAACTCATGTTGGACGACCCTGATTTAAAAAGAGTTCTTGATTTCGATAATTTGTGTAAACCCGATTAGTTGAGAGAGATAATCTTTACGCATGTTTTATTCCATTTTCAATACCAAGTATCTATATCTTCTCCACTTGTGTTTGTGGCAATTGTTATTAATCCCTTATTGATAACTTATGGGTTATACCAAACATTTGTCCAATCCCAACCAGCTATCTCAAACTAAAAATCAAATCTCACTTAATAACAACCCTATTGAATAGCGATATAATTCGAGTCAACTTGGAGGGGTTCTAAAGGCTATAATCAATTTCGTCTTTAAAAGCTCATTTTTCACAACTTCACGGCAAAGCTTTAATCGGAAAATGCGTGTGAAATTAAATATCAAATTCTATTGGATAAAAGATTTCAAGATCTACTTCACCTTCTCTCCCCTGAGCCTTGGCGTTTGTTTGACAAAAGACGGATAAATATCATTTCCCGGATTAACATCAGCCATTCGGCCACTTGGATCAATGGCAATACGCTGGATCTCATTCAGGTTTTTATCTATTTCAAAAGAATACTCGGTATAAGTCCAGCCCCAATCGGTCAGCAGCGTGGTTTTTGAATAAATATCTTCCGTTTTTTCACCACGCATGGTTTCCATTGGGATATAAAAATTCTCTGCTGTTCCATCATTATAAAACACTACAACATCCAGAGGCATTGGCATTTGTCCGATTCTTTCAAGTACCACCTCCGTTTTACCCGCGTTTGGCAGCACTTGCTTTATGCCGTAATCTATGGTTTTGGTGGTCCCCACAAAATCTTCCCAGTACCAGTCCAATTCCATCCCCGATTCCTTTTCCATGACATGTTTAAAATCCGTTGGGTTGGGGTGCTTGAATTTCCATTCATTGAAATATTTTTTCATTCCCCTGTCCAGCTTATCTTTACCAATAACGTACCCCAGTTGATTCAAAAAAACAGCTCCCTTAGAATAGCTGGCAATGCTATACGCGCGATTTGTATTGTAATGATCAGCCTGTGTTGTCAGAGGCTCTTCAACGCCCGATTTAGCAAGCTTGATATAACTGGCGGTGCTCGCTCCCTGACGGTCCAAGCTGGAAGGAAACAATTCCGACATCACCATGTCTTCCGCGTATGTCGCAAATCCTTCGTCCATCCAGCTGTATTTGGATTCATTCGTTCCAAGAATCATCTGGAACCAACTGTGGATAGATTCATGCACAGCCGCTTCGGTCAGAGCACCTAACTTAAGGCGCCCAAGAATGAGTGTTGCCATGGGATATTCCATACCGCCATCTCCGCCTTGAATGATCGAATATTGCTTGTAAGGATATCTTCCAAATTCCTTGTTCATGATTTGGAAGGTCTTTACTGCTTTTGCTTCCATTTCCTTCCATGGGCCTGCGAGAGAATCAGCCTGGTAGAAGAAATGAAGATCGAGTTGGTCATCAACCTTTACCACATCATGCCGATAGTTACGATCGGCGGCCCACATAAAATCGTGAACCTCCAGGGCTAAGAAATGCCATGTGAGTTTTTCACCTGCACGATGTTTAACCTCTTTTGTTCCGTATCCATGACCGATTTTATCGGGTTCCTGTAAATATCCGGTCGCGGCCACCATGTAGGTCGCGTCCAGTGTGATCTTCACATCAAAATCGCCCCAGATGCCGTAGAATTCCCGGCCAATATAAGGATTTGCATGCCACCCTTCGTAATCATATTCGGACATTTTAGGGTACCATTGGCCCATAGAATAATCGATGCCCTCGCTGTTATTCCTGCCCGTCCTACGGATTTGAACAGGAGCCTGGGCTTCAAATTCCATATCAAAAACGTGTTGTGTTTTTGGCAAAATTGGCTCTGCAAGAACTACTTCCAATATGGTTCCGACAACTGCATACTTCAATGGCTTGCCATTTTGCCGTAGCGAATTCACTTTTTCGTATCCGATTTCCGTTGGCGTAAGCTTTGATATCCGATCCTTCACCCTTGGATCAGGGTCACTGATTGTCCGCGACCGTACGTCCATTTGACTACCTGGTTGAAAAGCATTGAGATAGAGATGATAAAAAACCCTTTTCAGCGTATCCGGGGAATTATTGGTGTAGGTCAATTTTTGTATTCCCTTGTAGCGATGCGAAGTCACATCGAAATCAACATTCATCTGGTACTTTACGCGTTGCTGCCAACGGTCACTTTGCGCACGAACTGACAAGGATAATAGTAACAGTCCAAGGGCCAATAACTTACTTTTCATTCAAAAACGGATATTTGATAATATTGACTATGCAAAATAGCAGATTTGCATCATTTGGGAATATTTAATTCCAGAGAGAATATCTGTTGGAAATTAATCTCAGAAAGGGTTTTTGCTAAATTCCGGTCCAGTCAGCAATCTGATTTAATGGGCATCATTCTCTACACTAATTCCGTGTCTTCGAAGCACGAGCGCCATTTCAGATAGCAATTTCGCAAAAATAAGATACTGGCATATAATTGGTAGCTAATCGATTATAGTTTATGTAAAACCTATTTAACTTTTTTCAATCATGCTTAGATGGACAGTAATATTTCTGATCGTTGCCATCATTGCCGGAGTACTTGGATTTGGTGGAATTGCTGCTGGTGCAGCGGGAATAGCTAAGATAATTTTCTTTGTCTTTTTGGTGTTATTTGTGTTGAGTCTGATCAGTCGCGGAGTCGGGCGATCCTGACGCTGCCTGTAAAAATTTATAATAGAAAAAGCGGATTCACATCCGCTTTTTCTATTATAAGTCAATTCATTCCCATTCTATTGTAGCGGGAGGCTTGGAAGATATATCATAAACAACGCGGTTAACTCCTTTTACTTTATTGATAATATCATTGGAAACTTCCGCCAGGAAATCGTAAGGCAAATGAGCCCAGTCGGCCGTCATTCCGTCCACAGAAGTTACCGCACGAAGCGCCACCACACTCTCATAGGTCCTTTCATCTCCCATTACTCCTACACTCTTCACTGGCAAAAGCATCACGCCCGCCTGCCATACTTCGTTGTAGAGATTCCATTTTTTTAGCCCTCCAATGAAGATCGCGTCCACCTCCTGAAGAATCGCTACCTTCTCCGGCGTTATCTCTCCCAAAATACGTATCGCAAGTCCCGGCCCGGGGAAGGGATGACGGCCCAGTATATTTTGTGAAATCCCGAGCGTCTTACCAACAGCCCTCACTTCGTCCTTGAATAGCGTATTCAAAGGCTCCACAACCCTGAGCTTCATAAAATCCGGCAATCCGCCAACATTGTGGTGTGATTTGATCGTGGCAGATGGTCCCTTTACAGACACCGATTCTATCACATCCGGGTATATCGTTCCCTGACCCAACCATTTCACGTCCTGAATCAAATGTGATTCCTGATCAAACACATCAATGAAGGCTTTGCCAATCGCTTTTCTTTTGGCCTCAGGATCAGAAAGGCCGTCAAGTGCGGTGTAAAATAGCTCCTTTGCATCAACTCCTTTAATATTCAAACCCATATCCTGGTATGAGTGAAGAACCTGCTCAAATTCATCCTTGCGTAAAAGGCCATTGTCAACAAATATGCAAAACAAATTAGCACCTATAGCCTGATGGACCAATGTGGCAGCCACAGTGGAATCGACTCCGCCAGACAGGGCCATAACCACCCGGTCGTCTCCAAGCTTTGCCCGCAGGTTTTGAATGGTCTGCTCTGCAAATGACTCAGAAGTCCAGCTTTGCTTACAGCCACAGATACCAACCACAAAGTTATGCATCAGTTGTTTGCCTTCGGTAGAATGGGTTACTTCCGGATGGAATTGAATTCCATACGTCAATTCGTCTTCGATTTTAAAAGCCGCAACACGCACCGACTCTGTGGAAGCAATGATGTGAAAATTGTCAGGAATACTCACAATTGTATCACCATGAGACATCCACACCTGTGAAGAAGATGACAGGCCGGCCAACAGCGACGAATCCCTGTCTTGTATATCCAGACGAGCCCGGCCGTATTCCCTGTGCTGCGATGGTTTCACATCTCCGCCAAATACTTCGGCCATCAGCTGCGCCCCATAGCAAACTCCCAATATGGGAACATGCTTTCTGATTTTGTCAAAATCAATCCTGGGTGAATCCGCATCACGAACCGAGCAGGGACTGCCAGACAGGATCACACCTTTGATATTGGAATTAAGTTCTGGGAAATTATTGTAAGGATGTATTTCACAATAAACATTCAACTCACGTACCCGGCGTGCAATTAATTGGGTGTATTGTGAGCCAAAATCTAAAATAAGAATCTGTTCGGTCATATAGGCTATCTAAAACGCAAATGTAGGCAGATTGAGGGAAATGAAGAAATTTTGACCGGGTCGCCGGTGCGATGATTCAATAAATGAATGATAGAATAAGCCAGCATCTACCTGAGTTACAGATTCCATCATTCAAAATTCACTCATTCACCATTTAAATTGATTCCAGAATTCTTTCCAAAGATACTTCGTACCCGATTTTCTCTTTCAACTCACCAATGGATACTCTTTCCTGCTCCATCGTATCGCGGTGACGGATGGTTACGGTATCATCTTCCATGGTTTGATAATCTATCACAACACAAAAAGGAGTTCCAATCAAATCCTGACGGGTGTACCGTTTACCGATTGCCGCACCATCATCATAAGTTGTACGGAATGATGATTTGAGGGAATTGGCAATAATCTGCGCTTTTTCTGCCAAACCGTCCTTTTTCACCAACGGCAGCACAGCTACTTTGAAAGGGGCGAGTGCTGGATGTAATTTCAAATAGGTCCGCTGTTTGGCTTGCTCACCCTCTCCCACTGTCTCATTCGTGTATGCATTACAAAAAACGGCGAGAAAAAGCCGGTCTGCACCAACGGACGTTTCTACCACATAAGGAATGTAGTTTCCATATGGTTTACCATTTTCATCCAGGTCGGAGTCAAAATACTGTTGCTTCTTTTTGGATAATTCCTGGTGGTTGCGCAAATCGAAATCTGTCCGGGAATGGATTCCTTCCATTTCACGAAATCCAAACGGAAATTGGTATTCAATATCAACCGCGGCATTGGCATAATGTGCCAGCTTATCATGATCATGAAATTTCAACTTTTCTGCCGGAAGTCCCAATGCCTTATGAAATTTCATCCTTGCCTGCTTCCACGTTTCATACCAGGCCATTTCGGTACCAGGGCGGATAAAGAATTGCATTTCCATTTGTTCAAACTCCCGCATGCGGAAAGTAAACTGGCGCGCTACAATTTCATTTCGGAAGGCCTTGCCAATCTGAGCAATACCAAATGGAATTTTCATCCGGCCGCTCTTCTGAACGTTCAGAAAGTTTACGAAAATCCCTTGGGCTGTTTCCGGACGTAGATAAATAAGGTTGGATTCCTCCGCAACAGAGCCGACCTGCGTACTGAACATCAGGTTAAACTGGCGCACATCCGTCCAGTTTGCCGTGCCAGATACCGGACATTTGATGTTCTCCGCTATAATAAGATCACGTACACCGGCCAGGTCTTCTGCACTCAACAACCGCCCCATCTCTGCCAGTAAACTTTGTGCTTTTTCTGTTTGGCCTTCCGCTTCATATTGCTCTGCCTTGCCTTCCAGCAACTGATCAGCACGATAGCGTTTCTTCGAATCCTTGTTATCGATCATCGGATCATTAAACCCATCTACGTGACCGGACGCTTTCCAAGTGAGGGGATGCATAAAAATCGAAGCATCAATACCTACTATATTATCGTTTAGCTGCGTCATGGCTTTCCACCACGCGGATTTTAGATTGTTTTTTAACTCAACGCCATTCTGACCGTAGTCATAAACAGCCTGTAAGCCATCATATATCTCGGAGGAAGGGAATACGAACCCATATTCCTTTGCATGCCCGATAATGTCTTGTAAAGAGGTCGAAGGTGCCTGACTCATTATATTTTAATTAATTGATAATCGAAAAGAACTAAAAAATTGGATACTAGACGCGTGATCTTAAATAATCGGCAAAATTATGAATTTTGATGGCAATGAATGTGAATAAACCTTTAAAGTTGAAAAGTGGTCTATATTATGGATAGAATTTAAATAAAAAGTGGCGTATAAATTAATTCAGGACTTATCGCGCTCACTCAATAACCTGGATTATGTCGCGTAAAAGCACCCCGAAAGTTTGCTCCTGCCAATGCAATTCAGAAAAAACGAACACCCGCGTTGGCCTCTTAAATTCCAATGATGCATTTGACCTGTTTTATATCAAAATAATCCAACTATTCAACCGGCGAACAGCCACTACTTTGTTATCATGAGCAACAAAAAGGTCGAAAATTATTTAGAAGTGTTCTTAATTATATATTCTACCACTACCGCGCCCATCATACCATGCCGGTTACATTCTTATCTCAAATTATGTTAAATTTATTACGATTCGGTTAACAAAACGAACAAATCATTAACAAATGCTTAATGATTGTCGGTATTTTATATCTCAATTTGATGTAACAAAATATCAAATAATGCACATTTTGACTAATTTTATTCGTCAACTTAGCCAGTTTCACCAAAGCATATTTTGATCATTCCTACATGTACCTTTGTAATGGTTAAACATAATAATTAAGTTTGCACCAACAAATTCATTTAATAACCTAACTATTTTTCTATCTATGAGGAAGACTCTACTTCCCTTTCTGGGATTCTTGCTGTTAATATGCACGCAAGTTTTTGCTCAGGAGCGCGCGGTAACTGGAAAAGTTACAGCAGAAGATGGTTCCACTTTGCCCGGTGTGAACATTTCTTTGAAAGGTACAAATCGGGGTACCACTACCAATGGCCAGGGCGAGTATTCGATCAACGCTGAATCAAGTGCGACGCTTGTTTTCAGTTTTATTGGTTTTCAAAGCAATGAAGTGATCGTTGGAAACCAGTCTTCAATCAACGTTTCTCTTAAAAATGATGTAAGCCAGCTGCAGGAAGTAGTTGTGACGGCTTTGGGTCAGGAAAGAAAAAGAAACGAGCTGGTTTATGCGGCTCAGCAGGTAAACTCTGACCAGATCACGCAAACCCGCCAGACAAATGTGGCCAATGCGCTAGCCGGTAAAGTTGCTGGTTTGGATATCAGGAGCGCCAACACAATGGGTGGATCGACAAACGTGGTTATCCGCGGGTACAAATCCATCACAGGTAATAACCAGGCGCTTTTCGTAATTGACGGTGTACCGGTTTCAAATGCAACCAACAACACCCAGCAACAGCAATCAGGTCAGGCTGGTGTGGATTACGGTAATGCGGCTGCAGATATTAACCCGGACAATGTTGCGTCGATCAACGTTCTGAAAGGTGCTGCTGCAACTGCTCTTTACGGTTCACGTGCATCGAATGGTGTGATCATGATCACAACCAAAAAGGGAAGAAAAAATAGCTTCGATATCACTTTAAATTCAGGTGTTACCTGGGGCAAAATCGACAAAACTACCTTCGCCACCTACCAACAGGAGTATGGAGCAGGATACGGCGGTGACCGTGATGCAGGTAAATTCTACACAGACGGCGATTTAGGATCTGGTAAATTTCCGATTGTTCGTTTTGATGATGACGCATCTTTCGGAGCGAAATTCGACCCGAGCCTTCAAGTTTACCACTGGGATGCGCTGGATACTTTCTCTCCAAATTTTGGGAAAACGAGACCATGGGTGGCTGCAAAAAATGGCCCTGCTTCATTCTACGAGACAGGTGTTACATCTAACCAAAGTGTAAACGTAAGCGGGGGTGGTGAAAACAGCACATTTAAGGTAGGATATTTAAGAAGTGACGAAAAAGGAGTTCTTCCAAACAGCTCTCTTAAAAAAAACCAGTTCAATTTCTCAGGATCTTACGACCTGACTAAGAAACTTTCGGTTTCATCCTCGATCAACTTTACTCAAACGACTGGCATCGGACGTTACAACACAGGCTACAATGGAAAAAACCCCAACCAGGGTTTCAGACAGTGGTGGCAACAAAATGTGGATGTTCAGGAGCAAAAAGAAGCATATTTCAGAAACGAACAAAACGTTTCCTGGAACTGGGCCAATCACTTGAAAGCTACTTATCCAATTTTTGCGGATAACCCATACTATCAGAGATACAAAAACTACGCAAATGACTCACGTAACCACTTGCAAGGTAATACAGCAGTTACCTACAAAATCGCAAGCTGGGTTGACTTCACTGGTAGATTTGCTTATGACGGAACAGAGGATTTTCAGGAAGAAAGAATTTCTGTGGGTAGCTCAGGCACTCCTGCCTATGCAAGATTTAACAGATCTTTCCGTGAAACCAACCTCGACCTTTTGCTGAATTTCCGTAAGGCTATTTCTAAAGACATCAGTTTCAGCGGATTGTTGGGTAGCAACATGAGAAGATCAAATATGTCTTCGATCAGAGGAGCTACAAGCGGTGGTTTGGTAGTACCTAACCTCTATTCTTTGTCAAACTCAGTGGCAGCGATTTCTCCACCTACTGAAATCGTGCAAAAAATCGGTGTAGATGGTATTTTTGCACAGGCATCTTTTGGGTACAAAGAATTGGTTAACCTTGAACTTGCCGCTCGTCAGGATAAATCGACTACGTTGCCTAAAGGTAATAACACTTATTTCTACCCGTCTATTGGTGGTAACTTCAATTTCTCAAGCCTTTCAATTCTTCAGAACAAATGGCTTACACATGGTAAGTTGAGAGCCAACTACGCCGAAGTTGGTAATGACGCTCCATGGGGAAGTATCTATGCAACTTATGACAAGCCTACTGCAATTGGCTCGACACCCTATTTCTCTCTTCCTGACACGAAACCCAATTCAGCGCTTCGCTCAGAAAGAACGAAAAGTATGGAAATCGGTATCGAAGCTGCTTTCCTGAATGACCGTGTTGGTTTCGATGTTACCGCATACAAAACAAAAAGTCTTGACCAGATCCTTCCTGTAACAGTTACATCTGCAACAGGTTATACTGCCTCGTTTATCAACTCTGGTGAGATGCAGAACAAAGGTCTTGAATTGTCCGTTTACGTTACTCCTTTGAAAACGGATGATTTCTCATGGACGGTGAACTTCAATTTTACAAGAAACCGTAACAAGGTTATCAGCTTGTACAAAGATGTTAAAAACGTTCAGATCAACCCGCTTTCCCTATCTGGGGCTGTTACTTTGAACGCAACAATAGGCGAGCCCTATGGTATAATTAAAGGTACAAATTACACCTACCTTAACGGACAAAAGGTTATCAAGGCAAATGGTATTCCCCAGGCTACTGCTAGCACTACCGAAATTATTGGGAATCCGAACCCGGACTGGCTAGGTGGTCTTACGAACACACTTAAATACAAGGGCGTTTCTTTAAGTTTCCTTCTTGACATCCGTCATGGTGGAGATATCTGGTCACTTGACCAATGGTACGGCTTAGGAACTGGTATGTATCCGATCACTGCCGGCCTTAACGAACTTGGAAAACCAAAAAGAGATCCTGTTGCTGATGGTGGTGGCGTTTTGTTTGACGGCGTTCAGGCAGATGGATCGAAAAATACAGTTAGAGCTGCCAACGTTGATGGAAACAGTTTAACTGCATGGGGTTATACATCAGGCCAGCCAAGAGCCAGTGTGATCTACGATGCCAGTTATGTGAAATTGAGAGAAGCATCTCTTACTTACTCTCTTCCACAAGCTGTATTGACGAAACTACGTGCATTTAAAGAAATCAATGTTTCTTTAATCGGTCGTAACCTTTGGATCATCAAGAAAAATATCCCGATGGCAGATCCTGAGGACAACCTGGGTTCAGGTTTAGGAAATGGTGCGGGCGGATACCAAAGCGGTTCTTACCCAGCAGTAAGAAGTTACGGTTTCAATGTTAAATTCCGGTTCTAAAAATTATTGAAAATGAAAAAAATACTGATATCTTTCTTGCCCGTCCTTTTACTGACGGCATGCGTAGATAGTCTTACCGACTACAATGTGGATTCAAAGAAAGCGACTGTGGTTCCCGCAGTGACGCTTTTCACGAACGCCCAGAAAAACATGATCGATGTGATCGTGACGCCGAACGTTAACAGCAATAACTTTCGCTTGTATACCCAGCAGTGGTCAACTACTACTTATCTGGATGAGCCTCGCTACAGCTTAACTTCGAGGACTATCCCTCAGGCGATCTGGCAGGCGACATACCGCGATGTACTTTCCGATCTGAACGAAGCAAAGAAAATCATTTCGAAAGACAATCTTTTGTCTGCTGATTCGAAAGGGGTGCAGATTGCCGAGATCAAAATATTTGAAGTATTCGCATGGTCATTGTTAGTTAACACTTTTGGAAACGTACCCTTTTCGCAGTCGATGAATCCGGACAATCCGCTTCCAAAATATGACGATGCCAAAACGGTCTATTACAGCATTCTCGACAGTCTTGATGCTGCTTTACCAAAGTTAACTACGACCGGTACCTCCTTCGGAACAGGTGACCTGATCTACAAGGGAGATGTGGCGAAATGGAAAAAGTTTGGAAACTCTTTGAAATTGAGACTTGGACTTATAATCGCAGATAGCGACGAAGCAAAAGCCAAAGCAATAGTCGCTGCAGCTGCTCCTAATGTGTTCACTGCCAATGCTGATAAAGCCGTTTTTCCATATGTAGATTCACCGCCAAACTACAATCCAGTTGGACAGAATCTTAACCCTAAGTATTCAACACGCCAGGATTATGTTGCTGCCAGCACTTTTATAGATCCTCTGAATGCTAACAAGGATCCAAGAAGATCGATTTGGTTCACCACAGTTGACGGCAAGTCCGAAGCTGACGGTGGTATATACAAAGGCGGAGCCTACGGATTTACTAACACGTATACCGCTTTCTCCCGAGTAAGTGCAAAAATTCAGGACCCTGCTTTGGAAGGTGTATTTATGGACTATGCCGAAGTTGAATTTGGCCTTGCGGAAGCTGTTGAAAGAGGTTTTATCACCTTGGGAACTGCGGAAGAGCATTACAACAAAGCGATTACTGCTTCCATGACATATTGGGGAGTATCTGCAACTGACGCTGCCGCATATCTTCTTCAGCCATTGGTTGCTTACAAAACCGCTACAGGCACGTACAAGGAAAAAATTGGTATGCAAAAATGGCTGGCTTACTACAACAGAGGATGGGAATCATGGGTTGAATGGAGAAGATTGGATTACCCAAAACTTCTTCCTCCAACAGGTGGTAACGCTCCCGCGGGACTTGCGATCCCCCTTCGTGTAATTTATCCTGCTAACGAGGCGTCTATTAATGGCGACAATCGTAAAGCGGCAGGTGACGCGATCGGCGGTGACCTTGCAACTGTTAAACTATGGTGGGATAAGTTCTAATACCTACTAAGAATAAATTTTGGACCTCGTTGTGGATAAAACCACAACGAGGTCTTTTTTTGTCTCATTTTCTCAAAAAGTGGGTGCCAACTACCTGCTCCTTCCGGTTCTACACCACATGATCCGGCATATCCTCAAAAAATTTTTAGCTATTTTTTAAAAGGATTTAAGAAAATATTGCCACTCACCATCGGGGCTTTTCTGCCAAATTTGTACCACGATGGTAGCAAAGGCGCGTATCGCTTTAATGCTATTTTAATGTAAATACCTCAACAAAACCCTCCAAATGTTAACAATAGTATAACAATTGCCACTTATCCTTAAATTTTACGAATTAACAAAATTTTAAAAAAATACAGTTTAAGATTCAAATATTCATGTAAAATTGCATTTACACCAAACTTTATTTTGCCAATATGGTATTCAGGGGTTGTAATGGTTAAACTAATAATTATTTTTGCAATAGTATGTCAACATAACAAATCAAAAATCTATAAGGTATGAGGAAGATTCTATTATTCTGCTTCGCTGCTTTTGTGCTTATAAGTACACAAGTCAGTGGGCAAGATCTTACAGTAACAGGAATGGTAGCAGCAGAAGACGGCTCCGTACTTCCTGGGGTAAGTATTGCACTCAAAGGTACATCCCGAGGTACCACTACAAATGGCGATGGAAAATTTACATTTGAAGCGCCAGCTAACGGTACTTTGGTGTTCAGTTTTATCGGTTTTCAAACACAGGAAACTCCAATTGGAAACCGGTCAGTAGTCAATATTTCGCTGAAAAACGACGTAAGTCAGCTTCAGGAAGTGGTTGTAACGGCTTTGGGTATCAAGAGAGATGCAAGAGCTCTTGGGTATTCAGTTGCACGAGTTGACGGCAGCGAGCTCGTTCGTAAAAGCGAACCCGACCCATTGAAATCATTGATGGGCAAAGTCGCAGGTGTAGATATCAGATCCGGGCAGGGAACCCCAGGTGCTGCTACCAAAATCAATATCCGTGGAAACACATCGCTGTTTGGAAGCAACGAACCACTGATCATCGTAGATGGCATTCCATATAACAACACGCAGGTCACTACTTCCAGCCAAACCTCCGGAGGTGGAGCTTACGGAAACGGTCTTTCCAGCCTTGATCCAAATGATATTGCTTCAATGAACGTACTGAAAGGTGCCGCAGCCGCAGCTCTTTATGGCTCACGTGCATCAAACGGAGCCATTGTAATCACCACTAAATCCGGAAGCTCAAGTCCAGGGAAAAAAGGAATTGAGGTAAATTACTCAGGCTCTTTCGCTACGGAAACCATTGCCAATCTCCCCGATTATCAAAATCTCTACGGAACAGGATCATCTTTTACATATGCAAATGCAAATGGTTCCTGGGGTGCGAAATTTGGCTCCGTAGATTCAGTGGCTGTATGGCCAAACTACCTGACCGCATTTCCCGGCTCATTTCCAAAAAGCGGCAATATCGCTTACAAGGCAGTTCCAAATAATGTAAAGGATCTTTTCAGAACGGGACAAGTTTGGGATAATTCAGTGAACATTTCGGGTGGAAATGACAAATCCTCTGTCAGTGCCACCATGTCGTTTCTTAAACATAGCGGATATGTACCTAACTCGGGGTTTAACAGAGGAAGTATCGGACTGGGCGGTAGCACCAAATTGGCCAACGGATTGATCATGAATGGTAATTTCAGCTACTCTCACACCAATCAAAGCGGTAGCGTTTTTGGTGAGAATCAGGTTGACGGTGCGTCATCATCATTTGCCAGAAATTTGTTTTTAGGCCGTAACTGGGACATTACCGGGCTACCTTACGAAGATGCAAAAGGTAACCCCGTTTCAACAAACAGTGCACAATACGATAATCCTCTATGGGCATGGAAACATAATACTGTAAATTCCGTGAACGACAGGGTTACCGGAAATGTTAGCATGTCTTATGAAATTACGCCATGGTTAAGCAGCAGCTACCGAATCGGAGTTAACCAGTATAGCCTATTCCGTCGTGAGGTAGTTGATCTGGGCTCACGTGGTTCAGGAGGACTTGGCGCTATCAAAGAAGCTAACTATACGAACAAAGAAGTAGAGTCGAATTTCCTTATCAACTTCAATCCAAAACCAATTGGCAAATTCGATCTTAAAGCTTTTGTAGGTCACAACGTAAACGCACGTGATTATCGGGATCAATTAACAACGGGTAACCAGATTGTTGCTCCTGGGATTTATTCACTTCCAAATACAAAGACTCAAGTTGCTGACAGGTCCAATTACGTGCAAAAAAGACTTTGGGGTGTATTTGGAGAAATTAGTGTAGGTTATGATGACATCGCATTTCTTACCGTAACGGGCAGGAATGACTGGTCTTCCACCCTTCCAAAAGCAAACAGGAGTTATTTCTATCCAAGCGCTTCCCTTGCAGTGAATGTTTCCCGACTATTTAACGTACCGGAAGAAACATTCTACGGAAAGTTGAAAGCAAGCGTGGCTAAGGTAGGCAGGGACGCCAATCCATATTCTTTACAAAATACTTACCAGGTCAACACACCATTCAATGGCCAATCCAGCGCTTCTATCTACCCATCGGCTGCCAACCCCAACTTAAAGCCTGAGTTTACGACGGACCAGGAAATTGGTGCGGAAGTTTGGGTACTAAAAAAGCGAGTTGGCCTGGATCTGGCACTTTACAAGCGTATATCTAAAAACCAGATCGCTCCGATTACACTCCCACGGTCTACGGGATTTGACGAGACCTTCGAAAACTTCGGTGTGATCTCAAACAAAGGTGTTGAAGTGGACTTGAAATTCATTCCGCTTCAGTTCAAAGATTTTGAATGGAATTTCCATTTAATCTATACCAAAAACAAGAGTATCATCGAAGAACTTAAGCCTGGTGTAACATTAATCGAACTTGCCGGTGTATTGACGGATATCAAGCCCGTTGCGATTTACGATCCTGATAAAGGAATTACAAAACAGCCATACGGCGCCCTTTATGGAACAAAATCCGCCCGTGATTCAGAAGGAAATTTACTGATAAATCCTACAACAGGTGAATTAATTCCTGCGATTGAACCAGGTGTAGTAGGCAATCCAAACCCTGATTATAAAATGGGGTTCAGCACCGGAATAAAATACAAGGGTATTTCTCTTAACGCGCTTGTGGACTATACCCACGGCGGTGATATGTACTCTGTTACAGTTACTTCTCTGCTGGGAAGGGGTGTTACCAGGGACACCGAGGACCGGGAAACGAGCTGGGTTATTCCCGGATATTATGGTGATGCCAATACGGGAGAACCAATATTGGTTGACGGTAAAAAAGTACCAAATACCACGGCTATTAGCACCAATGGACTTTATTTCGGTCAAACTTTCGCGATCAACTCTGAAACAGATATGCAGATATACGACGCGACGCTCTGGACTTTACGTGAAGTTTCTTTGAGCTACGATCTGCCTAAGAAACTTCTGGCTAAAACACCAATCGGCGGAGTGAATATTTCTGTAAGCGGAAGAAACTTATGGTACCTGGCACCAAATATGCCTAAATACACCAATTTCAACCCAGAGTCGGCTAGTTTCGGATCATCCAACATATCGGGTATCGAATTGTCGGCCGCTCCAACAACAAGAAGATTCGGAGTGAACCTGAGAGTTTCGTTTTAATTAACACAAAGCATTATAACAATGAAAAAATCAATCATATATATAGTTGCCGTATTAATTATGGCCACGGGTTGTACCAAGGAATTCCTTGATATCAACACAGACCCGAATAATCCGACTGATATCGCTATCAATCAGCTTTTACCTAGTGCAGAACGGGGATTGACCGCCGTTTTGGGTTACACCAATGATGCCAGAAGCGCAAGAGGCATCAGTACAGTGTTAGCTGTTTACACACATCAGCTGTCACAACGCGAAGACCCTGATCAATACGGTGCAACAGGTTCTGAATTCAACATCAACGGATCCTGGAAAGGAATGTACAGCCCGCAACAAGCTCAGACCTCCCCTGACTACATCGGATGTTTGCAAAATGTAGAAATTCTAATCGCCAAAGCTGAAGCATCGGGAAATCTTAAATATGCAGGAATGGGCAAAATACTAAAAGCCTATGCATTTAGTATGATGGTTGATATCTATGGTGATGTCCCCTTTACTGAGGCTAATAAATTCACAACGGAAGCAGCAATCAAATACCCTAAATTTGACAAGGGGGATGCAATCTACCCACAGCTCCTGGCTTTACTCGATGCAGGAATTGCGGATATTAATAATAAGACCGCTACAAATTCACTGGTTCCGGCTGCTGACGATCTTTTTTATGCTGGCAACATCACTCGTTGGGAAAAGGCAGCAAATACGATTAAGCTGAAACTCTATAACCAGATCCGGCTTACAAAAGACGTGTCAACAGAGGTGAAGGCTTTATTGGCAACTCCGGCTAAACTCATTGCCTCTACAGCAGATGGATTGATGTTCAATTACGGATCAAGTATTTCACCTGATGATCGTAACCCTGCCTACGCTGACTATCCTGCCGGACAAAAAAGCAACTACATCAGCCCATGGTTTTATTCGATTATGAAGGGATATAACCCGTCCATTTTTACCGGCGTGGCCGATCCACGGATCCCTTTTTACTTTTACAAGCAAATGACGCCAACAGGCGCTCCCCAAAACAAAACGGAGTATCGGGACGGTGGCTTTGTTTCGATCTACTTTGGATCAGTAGGAAATAACAGAAATGCCTCTCAGGACGCAACAATGACGCTTTTAGGCGTGTATCCAGCTGGCGGAAAATATGATGACCAGTCTGGCGCGAAGGTGACGGCAACTTCCGGCACCGGTGCTGCACCCTTGAGACTGCTCACCTACGCAGACAGACTGTACATCGAAGCTGAACTGATAAACGCGGGCCTTGCCACTGGAAGCGCAAAAACTGTTTATACAAAAGCCGTTACAGAGTCCATCGCTTTGGTTGACTATGTTTCCGGGAAAGCTGCACCTACTGCTCCGAAACTAGCAGGAACCGCTGATGCAACAAAATATATCACCGCTGTCACTGCCAAATTTGACTCTGTTGCGACGACAAAACAACTTGAAATGATCATGACCCAAAAATGGATCTCAAGTTTTGGGTTTAGTGTGGATCAGTATACCGATTATCGCAGAACTGGCTATCCTGTCATGTTTGATCCCAATGATAAAACAATGGCACCGGGTGGATTTGTTCAACCTCCAATTAACGGAGACCCAATTTTACCTGGGGCTCAAGCACCCGTACCCGTTCAACTTTCCAGGGCTTATCCACGAACCCTTCCATGGCCTTTAGATGAGCTGACGGTAAATCCATCAGCACCTTCTCAAAAAGTGCCATCAACATTCAAGGTATTTTGGGATAAGAAATAGTCATTCACTGTAAAGCATCTAAAATTATTATGAAAAATATAAAATTCTTATCTCTCATACTGCTGGTACTCATAGCGGCTTCATGTAATCCCGATGGAAAAGGCAATTTACCGGACATTGAAAGGGTACCCATTCCGCTAATCAAAGTGGCTGACAATTCCGATGTGCTTATTCAGGACCCTGCAGCGTTTAAGGGCAAGTTTACCGTGGACTTGTTGTTCAAAGAAGATGTTGCACCGAAAAGCATAGATATAGTTGTGACGAAAAACGGAGACTATTCGATCACGAAAGTTTTGGAAGCGAATGTTACAGCATTCCCAAAGACTGTTGATGTCGATGTTGCCAAACTAGCAACACTTTTCGGAATAAGCGCGTCTAAAATTGTGCCTGGCGATTTTTTTGAAATCGGTGCGACCATAGTGACCCAAAGTGGTCTGACGGTTCCCGCATTCAGCAAGACCAGCAATCAATTTTCAGCCGACGTGGCAAATTTTCCCGGATCCAGTTTAAAAATAAAGTATCCCGTTGTGTGTCCACTCAACTTTGATGATTTCGTAGGAGAAGCGACGGTCGACGATCCCAACTTCTGGGAAGGCAGCTATCCCGTTACCATCACTAAAGAGGGAACAAATATACTGGTTGTTAAAGGTTTTATTGAAGATCCGGACGCTGTGATCAAAGTCGTTGTTAATACGAAGACTACGAAAACAACTGTAGCAAGTACCAATGTCGCTCCTGTATTCACTCCTTATACCAATCTTAAAGTCGTCGGAGGCGGAGAAATTGATGCCTGTTCGAAAACCATCTCCTTGAACCTTACCTACACGGTTGACCAAGGTAGCTTTGGAACCCTGGGGCTGAAAATCAAAATGGATTAAATCATAATTTGTAAAAGGCCTCTCTGTGCATCAATGCGGAGGGGCTTTTTCATGTCCGAATTTTTGCGAACCGACCTTTCCTGAAATAGCGCGAAATCACGATAATCCTTCGCCCAAAAATTGAGCGCGACCAGGTAAACCCATCATATCAGGACATTAAGGGTCAAAATGTTTTTTGTACCTTCGCAGAAAATTAAGATCCCACTAATCAAAAATTCATGGAGCTCATTAAAGAACTTGACAAGCAAGGTAATTTTTTATTCAAATATCGGGGAACACTGCCCATTGTAATTTTGCTGTTGGGCGCCAGTGTAAAGGCCTACGTCGTTTGGAAATCAAATACCAATGCTGCCGATTTCGCATCTAATAAGTTTGAATATATTTGTTTGGTAGTGGCGCTATTGGGTCTGGCAATACGTATTCTTGCTGTTGGCTATGCTCAGAAAAATACGTCGGGGCGTAATACCGAGGAGCAAGTTGCTGATCACCTGAATACTTCGGGTATGTATTCAATCGTTCGCCATCCACTGTATGTTGGCAACTTTTTCATGTGGCTCGGTGTAGCCATGCTTACAGAAGACACCTGGTTTATTATCGCATTTGTTCTCGCATACTGGCTTTATTATGAGCGAATTATGTATGCAGAGGAGCAGTTTATCGGAAGGAAGTTTGGCGCACGATTTACCGAATGGGCCGCAAAGACCCCAGCAATGATCCCAGCAATTGGAAAGTGGCATAACCCCGATTTAAAATTTAGCACAAAAAAAGTGCTTCGCCAGGAAAAGAATGGCTTTGCAGCCATCTTTATTCTATTCTTCATCTTCGACGCGATTTCAGAATATATCGTATATGACGATGTGAGGTTCAGAAACAAGCAATGGCTGATCCTTTGTGTCGCTAGTTGTGTTATCTATCTTGTTCTAAAGATATTAAAAAACAGCACCAAGCTTCTTTCGCCTGAGGCAGACAGATAACAATGCCGGGCAATTCGAATTCACATCTCGGCTGAATCTCTCCAAAACCTCTGAATACAGGTGATTTTGAAAGTATCAAGTCAATTTGAAGTCTTGTTTTTCTGTAACTTTGTTTTGTCACTATTGAAAGTAATATCATGGATTTCCTGAAAAGTCAGCGCCTGAATAATCTCAAATATGAAATTCGCGGTGCTACATATGAAAAGGCATTAGAGCTTGAAAGCCTCGGTTTCAAAATTCACAACCTGAATATTGGGAATCCTGCACCGTTTGGTTTTGATTCACCAGACGAAATTGTCCATGACATTATCATGAACATTCGCAATGCCCAGGGCTACTCCGATTCGCGAGGACTATTCGCAGCGCGTAAAGCGGTGATGCACTACACACAAACAATCGGCATTCAGGATGTGGAAATCAATGATATTTTCATTGGAAACGGAGTTAGTGAGCTCATCCTTCTCTCGATGCAGGCTTTATTGAATCCGGGCGATGAAATTCTGGTTCCTTCTCCAGATTATCCTTTATGGACAGCCTCTATCGCACTCAGCGGCGGCAAGCCTGTTCACTACATTTGTGACGAACAATCCGACTGGAATCCCGATCTTGAAGACATGGAAAGTAAGATCACATCCCGAACGAAAGGAATTGTGCTTATCAATCCTAATAATCCTACCGGTGCCGTTTATGAAAAAGATGTTCTTTTGAAAATTGCCAGAATGGCCGAAGAGCATAAACTGATTATATTCTCCGACGAGATTTATGACAAAATCCTATATGATGGTGCTGTGCACCATCCAATGGGAACAATGGTACATGAAACGCTTTGTGTAAGTTATGGCGGGCTATCCAAGAATTACCGTTCTGCTGGATTTCGCGGTGGCTGGATGATATTAAGCGGGGCAAAACAAAAGGCAAAATCATATGTGGAAGGCCTTTTGCTGTTGGCAAGTATGCGCTTGTGTGCGAACGTACCAACTCAATATGCAATACAGACGGCGTTGGGTGGTTATCAGAGCATAAAGGAGCTCGTAGCGCCAAGCGGCAGGCTTCACAAACAAATGAATCTTATATATGATCGACTTGTATCGATCCCTGGAATAACATGCGTAAAACCAAAAGGTTCTTTATATGTATTCCCAAAGATTGACCTCAAAAAATTTGGGCTTCAGGATGATGAAAAATTTGTTTATGATCTATTAAGTGAACAAAGAGTACTTGTTGTGGCAGGGACTGGTTTCAACTACATTACCGATGATCATTTCAGAATTGTATTTTTACCAACACTGGATGAATTAAATCAGGCGATGGATAAGATTGAGTATTTCCTGGAAACACGTAAAGTGTTATCTTCGAAAACAGTGGAGGATATGATCGCCTAAAATAATCCTAGATACACATTGCCGTTTGCCCTTCTCGTTATGGAACAACAATCTTTACAGGAACAAAAAAGACAGCGTTTATTTCTGCTGCTTTGTGGAATCTTTCTCACCAATGCATTGATTGCCGAGATCATTGGCATGAAGATATTTTCCGTTGAGAATTTACTGGGTTTACCACCGGCTCAATTATTAATCGGAGGTGAACGCCTTGACTTTAACATGACGGCCGGCGTAATCAACTGGCCTATCGTTTTTATTACTTCAGATATCATAAACGAATACTTCGGCAGAAAAGGAGTAAAAAGAATATCCTTCTTGACAGCGGGCTTCATTGTTTACATGTTCATTACCGTATTCGTTGCCACTAAACTCCCACCGGCTCAGTTTTGGCTTGATGTCAATAGCACGGATAAACAGGGCCATTCTTTTAACATCAATGATGCTTTCTACAGCATTTTCAATCAAGGAATGGGAATCATGGTTGGCTCTATTACAGCCTTTCTACTTGGTCAGCTCCTGGATGTTTTTGTTTTTAGCTGGCTACGAAGGCGTACAGGAAGCAAGTATATTTGGTTGCGCGCAACAGGTTCAACCATGTTTTCTCAGCTTGTCGATAGCTTTGTGGTCATCACCATTGCATTTTACGTCTTTGGTAACTGGGACCTGAAACAAATTTTTTCGGTAAGTACGATTAATTATCTATACAAGGGAATTGTAGCCATACTCATGACACCAATTCTTTACCTGGCGCACTATGCGATTGATGCCTACCTTGGGAAAGATTTCGCAGAAGAACTGTCCCACAAAGCAGCACACGAGTAAATAGTTTTTTAACGGATAATTGCTGACGCATAATGGTCAATTCCATTAATCTCCAAAGCTATTGACCATCGTTTCCAACCACAAGTCGGGATTGCACTTTCCACAACCCCTTTTTCCACTTTCAACATTTTACATCTTACATTTTACATCTTACTTCTCACTTTCAACTTCTCACTTTTAACTTCTCACCTTTCAGCGCCCGGCGGCCCGGTTCTCACTTTCAACTTCCCCCCGCCCCTCTTCTCAAATTGTCAAGAATTACCGCTGTTGCAATTCCAACATTTAAGGACTCGGCGGATCCCACTCTTGGAATTGTTATCTTACTCGTGATCAACGACTCCACGGCAGCACCAATTCCATTTGACTCGTTTCCCATTACGATATAACCGCCGTTTTCAGGAAATTTGAAGTCGTAAAGTGATTCGCCGCCCAGGAAAGCACCTGCAACCATTTTATTCCCCGCAAATTCTGACAGGTAAGCTACTAAGTCAGTGTAAAAGATGCTAATCCTTGTAAAGGATCCCTTACTGGCAGCTATTACTTTGGGATTATAGAAATCAGTGGTATCAGCAGAGCAGATAATTTTGCTGATGCCATACCAATCTGCCACCCTGATTATTGTACCAAGATTACCAGGATCCCTGATATCGTCAAGAATAAGTACATATTCTGAATCTTCGACTCCGAGAAAAACATTTTCTTTGCACTTTGCGACGGCCAGGCAGGAGTCGTTCGTTTGGAAAGAACCTAACCCTTCCAACTCGGTAACTGTTACGGTTTCAAAAGTTGTGTTGTGCCGGGATAAAATACTTGAGTATTTTTGCTGAAAGTCGGACGTAGCCAATATGAATTCGATCTCATAATCTGAACTTATCAATTCAAGAACACTTTTGGCCCCTTCAATAATAAACGACTGATAATTCTGCCTGAATTTTTTGATTTTCAGTGCATTAATGTATTTAATACGATTTTTTGAAAGCATTGAATAATAAATATAGGGTTATTTATTTTGGCTATCTTCTCCTTTTCCTAACTGGACTGACGGGGTGCGCCCGAAAAGGGGGCAAAGAATCCAACAACTATTTCCTGGGAAACTCAACATTTAAGGGTAATCATGCAATCCCGGATACAGATTTAGATGCTTTGATTCCGCAAAAACCCAATCGTCGTTTCCTTGGCCTGCCTTTTTTCCCATACGTCGGATTATATAGGTTCGGCTCTTTGTTCTACAAAAAAGAGGAAAAGCAGCGCAGAGTAATTGAGCTTACGCAAAATTATCAGAAAGAAGTAGCCGATCCCCAGAATTCAGTAAAAAAGCTGGAAAAAATTCAGCGGCGATATATCAAAAAACTACCAAAAGCACAAAGGCGAGTGGATGAAGGCAACTTCTGGATGCGTGTCCTGGGTGAAGCGCCAGTATATTTTGTTGAGAGCGAAGTCGTAAAGAATGCGGAAAAAATGCAGAAATACCTTTACAATAACGGTTTCTTCGAAAACAAAGTAACATTTCGAACCGATACAGCTCAACACCGGATTCGTGTAAAATACTTGGTCGAAGAAAACAGACCAACCATGATCGGCAGGGTTGATTTCAAAGTGAAAAACAAATTATTGGACAGTATTTTGTTGAAAAATAACAAGGATGCTATGCTGGTGACCAATAAGCGTTATGATGGAGACTCCTTTGAGGAGGAAAGGGTACGAATCGAAACCTTATTGAGAAATCAGGGATATTATGGATTCTCCAGGCAATACGTGTATTATCTGGTTAATGATACAATTACTAATCCAAAGACCGATAGCCTGTTTAAAACGGTTGATGTAAGTGTGCGCGTTGATTTACCTCAAAAAGACAGCAAATTAATACCTTATAAAATAGGTTCAGTTTATTTTGAAGTACTTTCTCCCCAGAACCTGGCGGATTCAATATTAAAAAAAGACACCGTCGAATACAAGTCCGTGAAGTATATTTTTGCAGACAAAAAGTTTTCCCCGGACATCCTCAATAGTAAACTGCAAGTGAAACCAGGGGAATTATACAGTCAGCAAAAAGAAAGGGATTCGCAGCGGCAACTTGCATTGACTGATCAATTCCGATTTGTAAACGCGCCTCTCGACTCAGCCAACCACTTGCTTAATGTTCATTACAAGGCACTGCCTTTGGAAAAGTATCAGGTTTCAGCCGACGTCGGATTGAATGTGATTCAACTTCAGGGAGCTCCGGGACCATTTGCAAATCTTTCTTACAAGATCAGAAATGTCTTTAACGGACTTGAAAATTTCGAGGCCAATGTCAGGGGTGGGATTGAACTTGTACCTGGATTTGTAGGCAGTAGAAAGGTAAACAGGAGTCAGGAGATCAATGCGAACACTTCCCTGATTTTCCCAAAATTGCTGTTACCCTTTCAAATGTTTAAAAGTAGGGTTGAACGCTATAATCCAAGAACGCAAGTAGGCTTAGGATTCAACTACGTAAACAGACCAGAATACACACGTACAAATGCTAAAGTTGCCCTGAGCTACTCCTGGCAGCCCAGCCCGATAAAATTATACAATCTCTCATTCATTGATCTTAATGTGCTCAACACATCGGCGATAGATACTGGTTTCAGCGCTTTACTGAATACGTTGAAATTGCAGGGCAATAATCTGATCAACAGCTTCCAGAAATCATTTGTCTCAGATGTTAATTTCACCTATGTCTACAATACTAATTCCATCACCGGCCCGCCAAAAAACGCCAGATATTTCCGGGTAGCCTTGGAATCAGGCGGCACCTCTCTCAATCTTTTTCAGAATCAGAAAAAACTGATCAGCAATGTTTTCGGAGATCTTCAGTTTTACAAATATCTGAGGTTCAATATCGATTTCCGAAAGTATTGGCCTGTGGGGCGGCGTAGCTCGTTCGTGACACGAATCAATACCGGAGCGGTATATAGTTATGGTGACAGCAGCAGAGTCCCTCCATACGAAAAATATTTTTTTGCTGGTGGATCAAACAGCGTACGAGGTTGGTTACCGCGGCGGCTTGGACCTGGATCATCTGCACCAAGAATAACCACTAACAATTTGTCAATCGAAGCACCAGGCGAGTTTTTATTAGAAGGAAACGCAGAATGGAGAGGACATCTCGCTAACTTTTTTGGTGACATCAATTACGCGCTCTTTATTGACGCCGGAAATGTTTGGAATATCAATCGCTCTACGGACGATCAATCTCAAAAATTGATCGCAAACAAATTTCTGAAAGAGATAGCGATCGGTTCGGGATTTGGTATACGGTATGATCTTTCCTTTTTTGTATTAAGATTCGATTTTGGCTTTAAGGTCTATGATCCTTACTATCAAAAATTTGTGCTCAATCAATTAAATTTTCAAAAACTCAGCAACGTCTTTGACAGGACCAGAACGAACTTCCTCAATATTAACCTCGGAGTCGGATACCCATTTTAATTGAGTTAAAAATCAAGGCCAGGTCGCGGGCGATTGAAAACGGGGAATAACTTCTAATTTGAGAAGACTCGTCAAATTGTCAAAGGACACTACGATAATTCCACAAGGCGGATGATCTCGCTCGCTCAGGACTCCTTTCATTTTCATTTTCAATTCTCAATTCTCCGCTGATCAACTGTCAGTTTGTCAGTTTTTAGTATTTAATTCGTAAATTCGCAGTTCATTTATCAAAATCGCGAGGTTGTTACTTTTCTGTTTTGGTTTCTGCCACTAAAGTTACTTTGATCAAATAATAGGTAGATGGAGCAAAGAATTGCTGATACATTAAAGATATTGACCACAGCGGATAAGGAGGCCTGTGAAACGGTGCGGGTTCTGGAAAATGAGCCCATATCCAATAAAAAAAGACTGTTTATTGAAAGCTACGGATGCCAGATGAATTTTGCCGACAGCGAAATTGTAGCATCAGTGATGCGCGACGCTGGTTTTGCAACAACTTCTGATGCCGAAAATGCAGACCTTGTTTTTCTGAACACTTGTGCAATCCGCGACAATGCGGAACAGCGCGTAAGAACACGGCTGAAACAGCTGAACGCTTATAAGAAGAAAAGGCCTGGAATGGTAATCGGCGTGTTGGGCTGTATGGCCGAACGACTTAAGTCCAAGCTCCTTGAAGAAGAGAGGATGGTTGATATCGTGACGGGACCAGATGCATATCGAGATCTCCCACGATTGGTCGAAGAAGCTGAAACAGGCCAGAAAGGGGTTAACGTATTTCTTTCAAGAGAAGAAACATATGCAGATATTTCACCCGTCCGCCTTAATTCTAACGGCGTAACAGCCTTAATATCAATTATGCGTGGCTGTGACAACATGTGCAGTTTCTGTGTCGTGCCCTACACGCGCGGTCGCGAGAGAAGCCGCGACCCTCAGTCCATTCTGAGAGAAGCACAAGACTTGTTTGACCAGGGGTATAAAGAGGTTACCCTGCTTGGGCAAAACGTAGATAGCTACAAATGGGCTGCCAAATCGGATGACAGTTTGGCCATGAATTTTGCACAACTTCTGGAAGCGGTTGCAATGATCAGTCCTGCATTGCGGGTCCGGTTTAGTACTTCTCACCCGAAGGACATTACAGATGATGTGCTTTATACCATCAAAAAGTATGAAAACATATGCAAGTACATTCATTTACCGGCACAGCACGGAAACGACCGGATGCTGGAATTGATGAACCGTACCTACGACAGGGCCTGGTATCTGGAAAGAATTGAAAGTATCCGAAACATTCTTGGAGACTCATGCGGTGTCTCGCATGATATGATTGCCGGTTTTTGCACTGAGACTGAAGAAGAACATCGGGAATCAATTTCCTTACTTGAAACGGTAAGATTTGATTTCGGCTATATGTTCTCTTATTCCGAAAGACCTGGAACTCCGGCCGCAAAGAAACTAATAGACGACATTTCTCCGGAAATTAAGCAAAGACGTCTGGCTGAGATCATTGAAGTTCAGCAGCGTATTTCCATGGAACGCAATCAAAAATTAGTTGGTACCGTTCAACGTGTCCTGGCAGAAGGCTTTTCGAAACGCTCTGAAAATGATCTTTCCGGCCGAAGTGATCAGAATAAAGTTGTGATCTTCCCAAAAGAGAATTTCAAAAAAGGAGATTACGTAGACGTATTGATTACGGACACTACTTCGGCAACATTACGGGGGAAAGCGATCTTGGAAGTACACTCGGATCAATATTAGAATTCAGGTTCCTTACATTTCTATTTATAAATAACTAAGAGCGTTGAGCTGTTAGCCAAGCACTATTTGATGAATCCAACTGAAATACAGGCCATAAAGAATCGTTTCGGGATAATCGGCACATCGCCGGTACTGAATCACGCAATCAATGTGGCGATACAAGTGGCTGCAACCGATTTGACTGTACTCATTACTGGCGAAAGCGGAAGCGGCAAAGAATCTTTTTCAAAAATCATTCATAGTATAAGTTCCAGAAAACACGGCCCGTTCATTGCAATTAACTGCGGCGCGATTCCGGAGGGCACCATCGATTCTGAACTTTTCGGGCATGAGAAAGGCGCTTTTACAGGCGCATTGGACTCAAGAAAAGGCTATTTTGAAACAACCAATGGAGGTACTATTTTCCTGGATGAGGTAGGAGAAATGCCCATGAGCACGCAGTCGCGCCTGTTGCGCGTTTTGGAGAATGGCGAGTACATTCGCGTGGGTTCTTCAAAAGTAATGAAAACCAATGTGCGCATAGTTGCCGCTACGAATGTCAATTTGCTGGAGGCAGTAAATAATGGGAAGTTTAGGGAAGATCTCTACTATCGTTTAAACACCGTTCCCATTTATGTCCCACCGTTACGCGACCGTGGTGAAGATGTGTTGCTGCTTTTCCGAAAATTCACAAACGACTTTTCGGAAAGGTACCGAACTAAACCCGTAAGACTAGATGTGGATGCGAGAGACTTGCTCATGCAATACGATTTCCCCGGTAATATTCGCCAGTTAAAGAATATTGCGGAGCAGATTACAATTCTGGAGACAGATAAAGAACTCCCGATCAGTGCCCAAACCTTAAATAGTTACCTGAACCCTGTACAGCCTGCCGGGAGAAAAGCGCTGGTGCCGATTCGTCAGGGCGAAGACTCGTTTTCTGAACGGGAATTGCTTTATAAGGTACTGTTTGATATGAGGAGAGACATGACAGAACTAAAAAAACTAGTCCGAAATGTGCTCGAGAACGAAAAATATGGCGGGGATATCCTAAAGGATCACCAGGAGCTTTTCAGCTCTTTGAATAACAATGACACAAATATCGTAACGCCAACCATCGAGCCTTCCAGATTGCTTACTCCGCCGGCTTCGCGTACGGTAGATCTGGATCGGTACTCAGAAGAACGTAGCGAGATTGAAGATGTGGTCCATACGACGGCGGAAGAAGAGTCTCTCTCCCTTGAGGATAAAGAAAAGGAAATGATCATCAAGGCTTTGCGGAAAAATAACAATAAAAGAAAATACGCAGCCAGCGCGTTGGGAATATCCGAGCGCACGTTATACCGGAAGATTAAGCAGTATGATATTGAGGAGTAAGCAATAATGACAAATGAATTATTCAAAATGAGGCTCTCATTAAAAAACATTCGCATGTATTTATCCTCAAATAAGAGGTTATTGGTAATATTCTTCATTCTCAATTCAGCAGTCTTCATTTCTGGTTGCGGGATATATTCTTTTACGGGAACAAGCCTTTCTCCTGATATCAAAACATTTACAGTCGTAAATTTCACAATGGGTACGGCTGGTGGCCCTACGAATTTACCTCAGAAACTAACCGAGCAGTTGAAAGAATATTTTCAAAAAAACACAAGCCTTACGCAGCTGCCTAACGGCGGAGACCTGATTTTAGAGGGTTCAATCACTGGTTACGACGTAACGGCAGCCGCACCGACAGCTAATGATCAGGCGGGGCTGAACCGTTTGAACATGACCGTGCAAGTGCGCTTTACGAACGGACAGGATGAAACCAAAAATTTCGACCAGTCATTTTCTTACTATGCCGATTTTCCCCAGGATCAAACACTTAATCAAAACGAGGCAAGGTTACTTCCAACTTTGCTGGATAATATTGTTCAGCAGGTCTTCAATAAATCAGCTGCCGACTGGTAAGAGAAACACATTTTCTATAACTTCATCTTTTACTCCCAATAACACAAAGCTTAATGACAATTCTTGACAAGGAAACTTTCAGCCAGTTGGTAAAATACCCCAATGAACTGGGCCTGGATATAATCCCACAGCTAGAGGCTACCATAAAAGCTTTTCCATATTGCCAAATTCCCTATTCATTGCTGGCAAAGGCCTCGGGTTTACTTAGCCCCGAAAAATTCAATGAGGCAAAACCAAAAGCGGCAGCCTACGCACTGAGCCGAATTGCGCTGCAGCAACTTGTTGAGAACAACAATGAACGTTACGATCCAACATTAGCCGACCAGAAACCCTCTGTAGCGTCAGAATTAGAACCCGGCTTACAGGATAGTGAAGATATCATCATCGGGCTCGTTGAACAAGATCCGGACATCTCTCAAATAGAAAAATCAGAAGAACAAAAAAGGCAACAGAAAATAATTGAAGGCTTCATAAAAAGTAATCCAAGGATTGCCTCTATCAAAGCAGAAAGCAATATTGAGGTTCCCCAGGTTAACCTTGTTGGCCGTGTGGCACAAGAAGGACAGGGATCAATTGAAACAGAAGCATTTGCAAAAATCCTCATACGACAAGGCAAAATCGAGAAGGCAATTGATATATATCAGAAGCTGATCTTGAAAAAACCAGAAAAAAAGAATTACTTTGCGAAAAAATTAAGCGAGCTGTACCATTCAGGAAAGTGAGCCTGATTTTCTAGTTTCAGATTGTTCAAAAATTTATTCATTTTATATTGTTTTAAGCATGTATTTGGGTCTCATTATTCTTGTTGCCATTGTTGCAGTGTTGTTGATCTTGGTTGTTCTCGTTCAGAACTCCAAAGGTGGGGGTCTTTCGAGTGAGTTTAGTGGTGCAGGAACTACACAAATGTTTGGTGTAAAAAAGACAACTGACCTGTTGGAACAAATTACATGGGGACTAGCTTCTGCGGTAATTTTGATTTCACTTGCTTCGTATATTATGGTTGGCAGCAGCGTCGGTGATGGCGCTATCAAGAGCGTTAACATTGAAAAAGCAAAAAATACGGTAATACCTGGTGGAAATATTGCTCCGGCCCCAGCTCCTGCTGCTGGCTCGGCAACCACTCCCGCTGCACCAGCTCCAGCTGATAGCGCAAAAAAGTAGCTTTTAGCTTTTAGCTTTTAGCTTTTAGCTTTTAGCAAAAAAAGGTTCACAATCTCAGTTTACTGATTTGTGAACCTTTTTTTACAGAATTAGGGAAGACCTTTCCCGTCTATGCAACATTAAGATGTTTTACCATTAAATGTTTTGCAACCGGCAGCAGCGTTTCGTGTAATGGATAGTTGTATTTTGACTCCACTACATACGTGGCCGGATTTGGCAAAGACTGATTTTTTCTGACAAGGTCGATTTTAATCTGCTCCACGGTGTTTCCAATGCCTGTTCGAATTGTATCCACGAATACAGTTTTCAGGTATCTTTCCCTCATTTCATTGTAAAGAGCGAGCTGGTACTGGAATATTGAGACCATCCTTTCCAACGCATCGACAAAAAATAAATAGCCTTCCTCTAGTCGCAAAGGGACAATCCCCAGCGGCGATATTTTAATACTCTCCCCCACTTCGGAAAACTTATCAGCTCCACCTGACAATGATTTTGACAATTTTGGGATCGCGAAATCCAGAATATAGTTCAATTCCGATAAATAAGGATCGTCCTTAACGCTGTCTTCGTAGACTGGCTTCCACGTCGACACATCAACACCTTTCAAATCTTTTGGGAACGCCGCACTGATTGATTGCTTCTTAGCCTGCAGAAGAACACAGGAATTGAAATGGAACCTTAGCTCTGGCAGGTGAGGGTAAAGTCTGTTAAGTGTAAACTGTTGCTCAATATGCTGAAGATAGCCTAGTAAGACATATTTTTTGTATTCAAAATCGAAAACTCCCTCTGTCAACCAATCTTTATGCAGTGTCGCCATTGTTTTCAGTAGATTTGATCCAGCGAAAATTTAAGCATTTTCGCCCAGAAACCAAACGAGCATACCTTTATGACAGCCTTTTACCATAAAATTTATATAGAAGCCTCCTTCAATACAAAAGTGTCATACTCCCACTGAAAAAATGTCAGATGAAATCGGCTGGCACAGATTGTGCTTTGTAGGAGGGAGTCAAATTAAATTACTGACAACTTAAAAATAAACGTTAAATATTTATGTCAACTTTAGCAGAAATACAAGTAAGCGTACAACCTCTGGCTGACCGTGTTCTTGTAGAACCAGCCCAAGCCGAAGAAAAAACAGCATTTGGTATCATTATTCCTGATACTGCAAAAGAAAAACCACAACGTGGTACAGTTGTGGCCGTAGGACCCGGAAAGAAAGACGAGCCTCTTACTGTAAAGGTAGGTGATACTGTATTATACGGTAAGTACTCCGGAACTGAATTGGCATATGAAGGAAAAGACATCCTGATTATGCGTGAGTCAGATATTTATGCCATTATTGGTTAATTATCTGTCAGGTAATCTTCAAAATTTAAAGTTTATTCAAATTATTAAAAGTTATGTCTAAGAAAATATTTTTTAATACCGAAGCCCGCGATAAGATAAAAAAAGGTGTGGATACTTTGGCTGATGCCGTTAAAGTTACATTAGGACCACGTGGACGTAACGTGGTAATCGATAAAAAATTCGGTTCTCCAAGCATCACAAAAGATGGTGTAACAGTTGCAAAAGAAATCGACTTGAAAGATCCTATTGAAAACATGGGAGCTCAGTTGGTTAAAGAAGTGGCTTCTAAAACTGCTGATTCAGCTGGTGATGGTACTACTACAGCAACCGTTTTGGCACAAGCTATCTATTCGATTGGTGTTAAGAACGTAGCAGCTGGCGCAAATCCAATGGATTTGAAACGCGGTATCGAAAAAGCCGTTTCTGTGATCGTTAAAGATCTTGAAGTGCAAAAGAAGAACATCTTAACTTCAAAAGAGATTGCACAGGTTGCTACTATCTCTGCCAATTATGACGAAGAAATCGGCAACATGATTGCTGAGGCAATGGAAAAAGTTGGTAAAGAAGGCGTTATCACTGTGGAGGAAGCGCGCGGTACTGAAACAGAAGTTAAAACTGTTGAAGGTATGCAGTTTGATCGTGGATACCTTTCTCCTTATTTTGTTACTAATACTGAGAAAATGGAAGCTGATCTAGAGCGTCCATATATCCTTATCTCGGAAAAGAAAGTTTCTTCAATGAAAGAACTTCTTCCCGTTTTGGAAGCAGTTGCTCAAACCGGTCGTCCTTTGCTTATTCTTGCAGAAGATGTAGACGGAGAAGCTTTGGCTACATTGGTAGTGAACAAAATCCGCGGCGCCTTGAAAGTGGCTGCTGTTAAAGCTCCTGGTTTTGGTGACCGTCGTAAAGCAATGCTTGAAGACATCGCAGTAATCACTGGCGGTGTTGTTATCAGCGAAGAGCGCGGTTTCAAACTTGAGAACGTTACTTTGGAATATCTTGGTACTTGCGAAAAAGCAATTATCGATAAAGACAATACAACTTTGGTTAATGGTGCCGGAAATTCTGAAGATATTCAGAGCAGAGTAAACCAGATCAAAGCACAAATTGAAAACACGACTTCGGATTACGATCGTGAAAAACTTCAGGAACGTCTTGCTAAATTGTCAGGCGGTGTCGCCATCCTTTACATTGGTGCAGCAACTGAAGTTGAAATGAAAGAGAAAAAAGACCGTGTTGACGATGCATTGCACGCAACACGTGCTGCAGTGGAAGAAGGAATAGTAGCTGGTGGTGGTGTTGCTTACATCCGCGCTACTGCTGCTCTTGAAGGGCTGGTTGGAAACAACGAAGATGAAACCACGGGTATTAACATCATCCGTGTTGCCTTGGAAGCTCCTTTGAGAACAATCGTTTCTAACTCAGGTCAGGAGCCTTCGGTTGTAGTTCAAAAGGTGAAAGAAGGAACAGGATCTTACGGTTACAATGCAAAAGACAACATTTACGTTGATTTGATTGAAGCTGGTATAATCGATCCTAAGAAAGTTTCTCGTTTGGCATTGGAAAACGCAGCCTCCATTGCAGGTCTGTTGTTAACAACAGAATGTGTTATCGCTGACGAACCAGAAGAAAATGCTGGTGGTGCCGGTGGACACGGTCATGGCGGCGGAATGGGTGGAATGATGTAATTCAACCGCACCTTGTGAAATATGCGAAACAGCTGTCCGATAATCGGGCGGCTGTTTTTGCTTTAACCGGCAGTACCAATATTCAAGGTATTAATGAATTTCGCCGGAGGAAAGAATACGAATTAAAGGATTTATAACAAAAAATAGTCGCCCGGAAAATCCAGGCGACTATTCACTTTACTCAACGTTATGAAAAACTTCGCCGTTATGACGGAGCTGTAAAACGTTAGTCACATATTTTTGAAAAAAATATTTAATTTTTTTTGTCTTTAAAATAACATATTACCATCCTGCATTACGAGACGCCTATCTGCCATCTCAGCCAGATCCTCATTATGCGTTACGATGATAAACGTGTGACCCAACTCGTCCCTTAACCTGAAGAATAATTGATGCAAATCCAAAGCGTTCTGCGAATCAAGGTTTCCGCTTGGTTCGTCAGCCAAGACGATAACCGGTTTGTTTAACAGAGCCCTTGCAACTGCGACTCTTTGTTGCTCACCACCGGAAAGCTGGGAAGGGAGGTGGTGCATACGGGAAGAAAGGCCCAGTAAATCGAGAAGCTCTTTCCCTCGGGCCACGATTTCACTTTCCTTCATGCCGCTATTGATATACCCAGGCATACAAGCATTTTCGAGCGCCGTAAATTCCGCCAAAAGATTGTGAAACTGAAAAATAAATCCAATTTGTTCGTTTCTAAAGCGTGCGAGTTCTTTCTCCTTCAAAGTAAAAACATTCGTTTCTTCAATAAAAACGGTCCCTTCTTCGGGTCTGTCAAGGGTACCCAAAATGTGCAAAAAGGTACTTTTCCCTGCACCCGATGGGCCAACGATCGCGACAACTTCACCCCTTTTCACTTCCAAATCTATTCCCTTCAAAACTTCCAATGCACCGTATTTACGCTTTATTCCTTTTGCCTGAAGTAAATTCATGATTCGAAAAGATAAATGGACAAAAAGCTTCGCCCGTTTTGATTAATTCCTTAATTTGCCGTGAAAATACCAATTTACTTTTATACTCATGAATATTCACGAATATCAAGGCAAAAGCGTCCTGAAAAAATACGGCGTTCGTATTCAGGAAGGGCTTGTAGCCGACACGCCCGACAAGGCGGTAGAAGTTGCACGTGAGCTTAGCCAGCAGACGGGTACCAAATGGTACGTAGTTAAATCGCAGATTCACGCTGGCGGGCGTGGTAAAGGTAGAATTGTCGGCACGGATCAACGTGGCGTTGCTCTGGCTAAATCTGTAGAAGACGTCCGTACCATATCCAAGAATATTCTTGGTAAAGTACTTGTAACACATCAAACTGGCCCTGAGGGAAAGCGCGTTAACAAAGTACTTATTGCTGAAGATGTATACTATCCGGGTCCAAGCGAACCGAAAGAATATTATTTATCGATCCTTTTGGACCGTGCTAAAAACTGTAACGTAATCATGGCCAGCACCGAAGGTGGCATGGACATTGAGGAAGTTGCAGAGCATACGCCTGAAAAGATCATGAAAGAGTGGATCGATCCAAAAGTTGGATTACAGCCATTTCAGGCGCGTAAAGTAGCCTTCGCTCTAGGCTTAGAGGGCGATGCATTTAAAGAAATGGTGAAATTCATCGGCTCTTTATACAAGGCTTATGTTGAAAGCGACTCGGCAATGTTTGAGATCAACCCGGTTTTAAAGACTTCTGATAATAAAATACTTGCTGTTGACGCAAAAGTTGACTTGGACGACAACGCATTGTTCCGTCATCCCGAGCTTGCTGAAATGCGCGATACCAACGAGGAAGATCCTTTGGAAGTGGAAGCAGGAGCCAATAACCTGAATTATGTAAAGCTGGACGGAAACGTAGGTTGCATGGTGAATGGTGCAGGTCTTGCGATGGCAACAATGGACCTTATCAAATTATCGGGTGGTGAGCCGGCGAACTTCCTGGATGTTGGGGGTGGCGCGAACGCCCGTACCGTGGAAGCTGGTTTCCGTATTATTCTTAAAGATCCAAACGTAAAGGCAATTCTGATCAATATTTTTGGTGGTATCGTTCGTTGTGATCGCGTAGCTGCCGGTGTTGTGGAAGCATACAAGGCAATCGGAGAAATTCCTGTTCCTATCATCGTTCGTCTACAAGGCACCAATGCTGAAGAAGGCGCTCGCATTATCAATGAATCAGGATTGAAAGTTCAATCTGCGATAGAATTCAAAGAAGCTGCCGCAAAGGTTTCCTCAGTTTTAGCTGAGTTGGGGGTTTAACACCCTCCCTCATATTCTTAAAATAGAAATGGCGACCTCCCGGTCGCCATTTCTATTTTAAGACCCTGCTGCATCCCACTGCATCATTGGGTGCCACACCATTGTCACATTGAAACTAAGAACACCAGGGAAACCGGTATCTTCAATATACGACTTCAAGATTTTTTCGCAGGCCAGATCGAAAGGAGCCGACTCGGATCGATATCAAAGTTGAATACAAAACACTTCAAGTAAAAAACCTCAACCGGTCCGCTTGCAAAGTAGACATTCAGATACAATCAGCTGATTTAATAAGTCAACCTACTCAAAATCAGGCACCAATTGCTGAATATTTTAACAAGGCTAAGCTGCTTGCGATCGCTTTGTCACGTCCACAAAATATATTCCCCATCGTAATACGCTCGTGAGTAACCCTAATATGGTATTGAACCGCCTGGATCAATGAACCAAATTTGTACGGGAATCAAAAGGTTCTTATGCAACCTTCAAACCCAGTACAAATTATAATTTCCTCTGTTTTCACATTATCCATCACACCCATGGCGCGACTATCATTTTTCTCAGCAACACTAAATCAAGCTTTGTCATTAAAGCAATGTGGATTAATCCAAAGGGGGTTCTTATGTTTTCTCCCATGGATCTTTCTGACCGCGGGCCATGCTCAATCCATTCGACTGAATGGCCCCGCCGGTAGTGAATCTTTCGGATCAAGTATAACCGTTTTGACCAACGGCAACTACGTGGTGACGGATCCTCTTCATGACATTCCGGGGGTCACCGATGTTGGAGCAGTTCATCTTTATAATGGAACCACTCATGCATTGATCAGTACCATCACCGGATCCTCGCCGAATGATCAATTAGGTACCGGCGGAGTTACTGCGCTAACCAACGGAAATTTTGTAATTAGTAGCCCCGAATGGAGAAATGGAGGCAGCAATCAGGCAGGCGCGGCTACCTGGGGAAATGGAATCACCGGGATTTCAGGTGTGGTAAGCTCCCTGAATTCTCTGGTAGGAAGCACTCCAAATGACATGGTGAGCTCCTCGGGTATCAAAGCCCTGCCTAATGGCCACTACGTGGTTGTAAGCCCGCATTGGGAACACAATACGTTATTAATGAACGATGCCGGCGCGGTTACGTGGGGAAATGGAAATACTGGAACCTCAGGAGCTGTGTCAGAAAGTAACTCTATCGTCGGCAGTAGTTGGGATGATTTGGTGGGCAACAACGGGATAACCATTCTGTCTAATAACAACTATGTAATAACCAGCGTGAGATGGTCTCGTGGTAGCAGCAGTTTGCCTTTAGATTGTTTGGGTGCTGTTACCTGGGCAAGCGGGTCTGGCGGTACTGCCGGTAGGGTGAGTGCCACCAATTCTCTGGTAGGGAACTACTTTGGTGATAACATTGGCTCCGCCGGGGTAAAAGTTCTTCCAGGCGGAAATTATGTAGTTAGCAGTCCGCTTAGCCGCCAAGGCAGCGTTGTGGAAGTGGGTGCTGTAACCTGGGGAAGCGGCACTACGGGAATTTCCGGAGCTGTCAGTGCAAGCAACTCTCTTGTTGGCAGTAGCGCGCAGGATCAGGTTGGATACAGTATGACCGGTGGGGTTGTTGTGCTGACCAATGGGCACTATGTTGTACGCTCCGAAACCTGGGACAATGGATCGATTGTTAACGCGGGTGCAGTGACCTGGTGTGACGGACTTACGGGCAGAACCGGAGTGGTGTCCTCTGGGAATTCACTGGTAGGAAGTACGAACGAAGACAAGCTTGGTGGCGGACCATCTGAAGGAAAAGTAGTTCCGTTGAGCAATGGGAATTACGTAGTATCAGGTCCGGGTTGGGACAACGGTGCTGTTACAAATGCAGGAGCAGTAGTTTGGTGCAACGGGAGTACAGGCTCCGCAGGTATAGTTACATCGTCCATAGCAATCATCGGCGCTCAGGCAAATGATCAGATTGGACAAGGCATTATCGCTCTAACAAACGGCAATTATGTCATTTCCAGCCCCTCATGGGATAATGGCGCAACCGCAAATGTGGGCGCTACCACCTGGGCTAACGGGAGTTTATCCACAACAGGAACCATTTCTTCAGCCAATTCAATTATTGGAAATACCACCAATGATTTTATATCTCAAAAGGTGGTAGCGCTTACAAACGGCAATTATGTCGTGGCAAATCAATACTGGAATAATGGAGCTACGACAGATGTGGGTGCCGCCACTTGGCGGAACGGAACGATACCGACCTCGGGAATAATCTCTGCCGCCAATTCATTGATAGGAAGCGTTTCCAGCGATAACGTTGGCAGAGATGTTGTCCGTCTTTACAATGGCAACTATGTGGTGGGTAGTCCAAACTGGAATAATGGTGCCATATCTGATGCAGGTGCAGTAACCTGGGGTGATGGCTCAATGGGTATTGCAGGCGTAGTAAGTGTCGACAATTCACTGGTTGGCAGCAGCACAACGGATAATATAGGAATTCAGGCAACCGCTGGTCTTGATGTTGGCATACATGCTCTCACAAATGGAAACTATGTAGTGGAAAGTCATTTATGGAACAATGGAGGCGTAGTAGATGCCGGTTCAGTCACATTAGCTGATGGAACTAAAAGTACCAGCGGGGCCATTGACGCAAGTAATTCCCTGGTTGGGAGCACCGCCAATGACAATTTGGGTTACTATTTTACCAGCCCGTTGTCCGATGGAAACTACCTGGTTCGGGGGGTAAACTGGGATAACGGAGCCAACGCCAATGTGGGTTCAATGACTTTGGCTAACGGATCGGTTGCAATGTCTGGCACCATTACATATTGCAATAGTGTAATAGGGCAAGTAGTGAACGAAGGTGGTAGCCTCAAACCCGTTTACAATGAGTCAAGGGGTTATCTCATCGTGGGACTCTCCCGAGAAAATTCCATAATTATTTACAACCCAACAGAACAGGCTTTACCAACAGATTACGCTCAAACGAATGTTGAAGTTATTGGCAACAACAGAATACCGCTATTAACCGATGGCAGCTGTAAGATTCTGGCAAGCATCACCCCCAACGGCAGCAATGCGCTGAGAGGCAAAGTTCACGCACAAGTGTGGATTGAAGGGGCCGTACTGTCTACCCCAAGCTATCCATACGTAGCCAGACATTACCAGATCACCCCTGAAAACAATGCGTCAACAGCCAGGGTAACACTCTATTTTACCCACAAGGAATTCTTTGAGTTTAACAATCATCCGGGGAGTATCTTAAACCTACCGGCAAACCCGGGTGATGCAACGGGAATTTCCAATCTTCGGGTGGAGAAGTTTGCCGGAAAAAGTAATGATAACTCAGGATTACCAATAAGCTACACCGAAGGTTCCGAAACCATTAACCCGGATGATAGCGACATTATCTGGAACAGTGGGAAAGAACGGTGGGAAGTTAGTTTTAATGTAAATACAGGCTTTAGCGGATTTATTGTACATACTTACATCAAAGGGGCTCTACCCGTGCGTCTGGTTTCATTTTCAGGGAAAGCACAGGAACAGAATGCAGGATTACAATGGGAAATCGCAGATGCAGAGAACTTTGACCACTTTGAGCTGGAGAGAAGCGCGGATGCGAAACAATTCGGATTCGTATCAAAAATAGCCTTCTCACCAGACAAGGACATATATGAGTTTATTGATAAGAGCGCTGCCAGCTTTACCAACCCTCAGAACCAAATCTATTACCGCCTGAAAATGCTTGATCAGGATGGAAGTTATGCATTCAGCAGGATAGTAAATATTGATCTCATCAACCCTAATCCAAAGTTCGCCTACCCGAATCCATTTGTCAACGAGGTAGTCATATCGGTAAAAAGTCAGAACAACCAAAAAGCTGAGATACGATTCATAGATCCGAAAGGAATCGTAGTGCTTACAAAAATGGCCATTGTCATTGACAACAAAATCAATTTGACTGATTTGATAATCCCTTCTGGAGCCTACATCATCAAAGTTTCAACGGGCTTGGAAACGGCAAATATCAAGGCGGTTAAAAACAATTGAAATTTCAGTTAATGATAATAGCTAAAAATATAACATCAGATGAAAACCAAACGATTTGCAGGAGCTATTCTCTTGTTTCTTGTCCTCACTTCATGTAGCAAGAAAACCTCGGACGACATCAATCCAAACAATAAACGCGAAGGAACCATGTCAGTTCAGATTAACGGAACAACATGGAGTGGCAACTGCGGAGCGGTAGACGCAAAGATCGGAACAGGTGTAAACGTTACAATCGTTGGAAACAAAGAGGGTAAAACCGGATCGAAAGACGACGTGTTAACCATTAGCCTTATTGGTTATACGGGGAGTGGAAATTATCCCCTGGCCACGAATGCAGGCAGCGGCATCACTCTGATATATAACGATGTATCCTACACCAATGATAAAAAATCGACCGATCAACCCACCGTCAAAATTACGGAAAGTGCTTTACCAACTACCCCTCTCGGCCCCGGAAAACTAGCAGGCGAATTTAGCGGAACACTGAAAAGCACCGACGGAAAAACCATTCAGTTAACGAGTGGTAAGTTTCAGACTACGGATATTTTGTAAAAAGATCAGTTATGAGAGCTGTTTGGCATTCCTATTAATTCCCAAGGAGCTCCCATAACTGATACATAAGAATGGTGCATACCAAACTTACCACCCCCTGCAACCCAGTCAAAACAGTATGCGTGCGATAAGCATCCCTGGCTGAAATGCCTGTAAATTGTGACACAACCCAGAACCAGGCGTCATTCGTATGAGAGACCACCATTGCCCCACTGCCAACAGCCATTACAACAAATGTAACTTGTAACGGTGTTACAAAGCCAAGAGACAAAAGCAACGGAGCCAGGATACTGGTTGTCAAAACCATAGACGATGTTGTGGATCCCTGGGCGGTTTTAAAAAATGCAGCAATCAGAAACGCGATCAGCAATAAATACCCTCCGGACATTTCATTGTGGAGCAGCCATTCACTGACCATCTCCTTCAAAGAAGTTTCTTTCAATATTGCCCCGAAAGCTCCTCCTGCCCCAACCAGAACCAGCGTGGTACCGCAGTGTTCAATCCCACTTTTGAAACAAGCTGTCATATTTGAGACGGCATCTTTCGGAAATAAGGAATAACTGAAAAATATGGCCAATAAAAACGAAACCAACGGGCTACCAAAAAATCCCAGCCAGGTAGAAAGCTGAGCTGGGAAATGCATGATCTTTGCACAGGACGCGAGGGTGATAAGCAGAATAGGCAGAATAATTGGCATAAATGACCTCCAGGCTGACGGAAGGACTCTATTTTCAACGACCACGTTTTCTACCGAAAATTCATCACTGACAGGGATATTCTTTGCGTACTTCCCTGCAAACCAAGTTGATAAAAAAAGACTAGGGATCGATACAAGCAGCCCAATCAATATCACCAGCCCAACAGAATCAGCGATGCCGAGATTTCCGGCTGCCGATAATGGCCCGGGAGTTGGGGGCACCAGGGTATGGGTTGCAAAAAGCCCTCCCGAAAGCGAAAAAGCAATTGTTGGAAGACTAATATTTGTTCTTTTGGCTACAATTTGATTCAGCTTATGAAGAATAATGAAACCCGAATCACAAAATACTGGTATACCTACGATAGCGCCTATTAACGACATTGCCAAAGCTGGCCGTTTTTCTCCAAAAAGATTTAAAATTACATCGGCAACTTTGATGGCGGCACCCGATTTATCCAAAATTGCACCAATTACGCAACCAAGTATAACCATTAAACCGATTTTAGACATCAGCTCTCCAAATCCTTTTCCAATCGTTTCCGCAAGCTTGTCAATAGGAAGTCCTGCAAAAATACCAACTCCCAGTGCGGCCAGAAGTAAACCCAATAAGGGGTGAAGTTTAAAAACTGTTGAACTGAGGACAATAAAAGCAATGGCAAGCAAAACAATTGCAATGATCATGGAATGGCTGTTAATGAAGTCGGATTAGATTAAACCATGCAAACTACAAAAGTTTCATGATCGCCTCATCCCCCATTACCGCATTTGAGGGTCTTGGATGCTGTTCATCGAACACGGTTAGATCCTTTTGATCCAAAACTTTAACCGGCCCTTCATCAACATTACCGCTGGCATCAGAGACAGATTTAATATCCAGCTTTAGATATTTTGCCATGAACGCATACATCGCCTTACGCTTGGAAGGGCCATAATCATGTTTTTCATCCGGCAAATGCACATTTTCAATCAGATTTTTTTTACCGTAAAGATTATAGACATTTTGAATAAATGGATATTCAACCTTCGGGGTGTTCTTCGTCCAGTCCCCTCCGTCGGAAATAAGAAGCATCGGGCGCGGCGCGGTCAACGAGGCGATCTCTACATTATTGGTCTGATAATCCCCCTTTTTGTGGATAGGCATGCCACTTTCGCATACACACCCTCCGAAAAAGTAAGCTGACACCATCACAGCAGGAACGGAAACCTTTACACGATCATCCAGGGCGGTCAAAATAAATGTCTGAGTCCCCCCACCCGATTCGCCCGTTGCTGCTATTCTGTTTTTATCTATTCCAGGAAGTGATGACAAAAAATCCAGCGACCTGATGCTGTTGATCGTCTGAAGTTTCAGAGCTTTTGCCATTTTATGTTCACATTGTTTCGAATCGCCCTGTCCCACCATGTCCCATACAAACACAACAGCCCCCATTCGGGCCAGAGTGGCGCATCTTTTTTGTGTCTGCTCACGAAACCGGCCCTCAGGATTATCGCCATGGCCATGAGGACACAAGATCCCTGCATAACTTCTTTGTTTTTTCAGGGGCCTGTACAAATTACCTGTTACATAAAATCCCGGCATGCTTTCAAAGACGACATTTTCAATCGAGTAGCCATCCATTACACGCTTACCATTGATGATCGGCTTCGAGGTTGGCTTGGCTGGCATTGTCTGTAGCTGCATACCTTCACGGATTTGGTTTTTGATTGTCGCTGATCTGGCCTCCCATGCTCCTCTCGAAGTAACAGAGGTAAGATCAAGAAACGTTTTACCCTGAGCCTCCGTAAAATAAGCGCCCTGGCACAGCTCGGCACTTTGAGAGCAGCAATTGTCAGCCAGGAAAAACGCACCAATTATGAGTAAAAAGAAGGTTTTCATTATTAATAAATAAGGTGAAAGTTTCCAGGAAAAGACTTGATAAGGTATTGTACTACTGTCCAAATTTGGTCAGATCAGCAAGATATGACCCTTTTTTGCTTTTTAAATGATCAAACCTAAATTCGGACCTGGTCACGGTACCGCCACGCGGACGTAATTCTGGATAATATGCGCTTCCAGGTGATTGACCATTCCCTTGTATTCACCGTCGATCTGGAAATATGCGTCTTTATCAGTACATTCTATTACAGCATTTTGAACCGAAATAATCTGCAGAATATCTGGATTGAAATCGGTGTTCCCCGTGAGAATTTTGGCTGTTTCAATGAAATCAAGTTTTTTAGCAATCACGAGTTCAAAAAAACCATCGGACATGTCGCCCAGCGGATTGATGCTGACACCTGTGCCATATTTACGGGCATTAGCAATGATAACGATCAATGCTTCCGTTTCCAAAACACCAAGCTCGGTGGTGATACGCACGTTGAAGTTTTCGTGTTCACTCAGTGTCTTCAGCATTTCCTTGGCGTAACCCAGTTTACCGCGGGTATCACTTTTTTCGTAGTTTTTGACAAGTAAAGCGTTCAGTCCTATATCACTGAGGTGTAAGCTTATTTCGTTATTGATGCAGACAGCGTCGATTCCTTTGATGTGATCTCCAAACGCCACATTGATTGCTTCCTTTATTGTCCCGGGCAATCCAAAATCGGCTGCAAGGCCATTCGCGGACCCGGCAGGTATAATGGCAAATATGATATCCAAATCCCTGACCGCTTCCGCAACAAGTGATATTGTGCCATCACCGCCGGCCACCAAAATTCGTTCTGGTTTCAGGCTATTCACCATCGTTCTGATGGTATCCAGATCTTTTTCGCCCGTGGTCGAATAAATACGAAGGTCATAATTCTCAGAATCAGCCTTTTCAATTACGGCATTTAGTATTTCATCCTTCTCTACATCACCCGAAATCGGGTTTACAACCAGCAAAACTTTTCGTTCTGAAAACATATTGTCTAAATTAGGGCAATCAACACTTTGAATGGTGTAGCATAATTCTTTTATAACTAAAGAAATACACAACTTAAATATAGTACATGAAACGTTGTGACTTGAAATTATATCGTGGCTACGCAAACAAAAATGAACTCGTTGTTTTTGGGCATATCGTCAAGAAATACCCTTCAGGAGATCATAAATATACCCGAAAGGGGTTTCGTTATGCGCGAACGATCCTTCAGCTTTTTTCAATAAAAACCATACCAAATTTACGCGTGGTGCTGAGAGTGGGGAGTGTAATCGCAGAAACGAGGGCCGAAGAAGACGGCTACTTTCGTTTCCAGGTCCCTTTTACAGATAAGCTGGGTGGCGGCTGGCATAATTACGAGGTGAGCGTGGATGATGAAGTTGATGGCAAAAAATATTTTACCACACGGCAAGAGGAATTTTTTTTCCCTTACGAAAGCTCTTATGGCGTTATCTCTGACATTGACGATACTTTCCTGATTTCTCATAGCAGGAGATCCTTTAAAAAGCTTTTCGTTTTGTTGTCAAAGAATGTCCATGCAAGAAGACCTTTTGATGATGTAGTCAAACATTACCAGTTGCTTTCCCTTGCTGGAAGCAAAACGCCTGAAAAAAACGCCAATATTTTCTTTTACGTTTCGAGTAGCGAATGGAATTTGTACGATATGATCATTCGTTTCGCAGAATTGAATGGTCTCCCAAAAGCCGTACTCAAACTCAAAAACATTAAATCAGGCCTGGATGATTTTGTAATGACTGGCGGTGGATCTCATGATCATAAGCTTAGAAAAATTCAAAATATCATCAGTTTTTACCCGGAACTAACATTTATTCTTTTGGGAGACGACTCTCAGAAAGACCCGGATATCTACGAAGAAATTTGCAAAATGTTTCCCGGCAGCATCAAGGCCGTATATTTGCGTCAGACCAGGATAAGAAGCAAGCCATCGGCAATTTTATGCCTGAACCGGATGAAAGAAATGGGGATAGATACGTGCTATTTCTCACACAGCAACAAGGCAATTATTCATTCTGTTGACACTGGCATTGTCGTTATCCCACCGCATCAGGACCCCCTTGAAGCGAATAAAAGTATTTAAATATTTACAGCTAAAATGGATTTGTCATACATCCTTAATGAACTCGGCGAAGAGCGACAGAATTATTTCAATGCGGTAGCTCCTCCGATCGTGCAGACGAGCAACTTTGTCTTTAATAGTTTTGACGAGCTTTATGCTGCATTTCAGGACGAAGATTCGGCTTACATTTATTCAAGAGGAAAAAATCCAACGATAGAAATTCTCAGAAAAAAACTTGCCGCCCTGGATGAAGCCGAAGATGCACTGGTATTCAACAGTGGTGCTTCCGCCATTTTCTGTTCCGTTCTAGCCAATGTAAAATCCGGCGATCATATTGTTTCGGTCGACAAACCTTATAGTTGGGCATGGAGAATGTTCGACAACATTCTTCCTCGTTTTGGCGTAAGTACAACCTATATCGACGGGACAAAGATCGAAAACTTTGAAAATGCAATAAGACCCGAAACAGTTCTTATTTATCTAGAATCGCCCAATTCACAGACATTTGAGTTACAGGATCTTGCTGCTGTGGCAAAGCTGGCAAAAAGCAGGAACATCCTCACAATTGTAGACAACAGTTACAGCACACCGATCCATCAGAAACCGAATACACTTGGAATTGATCTTTGCCTTCAGTCCGCGACGAAATATATGGGAGGTCACAGTGATACGGTTGCCGGAGTCTTAACAGGTACCAGGGAAATGATTAAAAAGATATTCAATGAGCAGCTTCTCAACAATGGCTCCGGGATATCTCCGTTTAACGCCTGGCTTATTTTAAGGGGGTTAAGAACGCTGCCGATGCGGCTGGAACGGATCACCAATACGACGAAAAAAGTATTGACATATCTGAAACAACATCCTAAAATTGAAAGAGTTATATTTCCATTTGATGAGAATTTCCCGCAACTTGAACTGGCGCATCGACAAATGACCGGAGCATGTGGACTGGTGACCGTTGTTCTGAAAGCGGACACGTATGACCAAATCGAAAAATTTACCTATACCTTAAAGCATTTCCTGGTTGCGGTTTCCTGGGGTGGTCATGAGTCATTGATACTACCCCAGGCGGCGGGCATTGGAAGGCAGGCATTTGACAGCACCATAGAGCAGCACAGAATGGCGAGGATTTACTTTGGACTCGAAGAACCCGACTATCTGATAAAGGACCTCGAACAAGCCCTTGAAATTCTGTAAAATTACCGGACGCACTTTTAACAAGCCAAACATTGAAAAATATCTTAATCGTTGAAGATGACCGGCGAATCGCACAAAACATATACCGGGGATTACATGCTGAAAATTTCGAAGCAGAAATAGCCTACGATGGCATCACTGGCAAACAAATGGCATTGGATACAAAATTTGACCTGGTGCTGCTGGACGTCAACCTGCCCGGGATGAAAGGATACGAAGTGTGCCAGCAAATACGGATTTATAAACCGACATTACCCATCATCATGCTCACCGCGTATGGTGAAATTGAAGACAAAGTAGAGGGACTCAGCAGAGGCGCAGACGACTATATTGTTAAGCCATTTGATTTCAGAGAGTTACTTGCAAGAATAAATGCTGCGCTTCGCGTTTCCGAACTGAGAAACCCGGAAGACAAAGAGGGGAAAATACTTCGCATCGCCGATCTGGAGCTGAACATGGCTACGAAGGAAGTAATCAGGGCAGGCAAATCCATTGAACTTACGGCAAAGGAATTTGCATTGCTTGAATATTTCCTGTTAAACCGTGGACGGGTGGTTTCAAAAATGGACCTTGCTGAACACGTATGGCATCTCAATTTTGATCCCGGAACCAATGTCGTTGAAGTGTATATCAACTACCTCCGTAAAAAAATAGACAGAGATTTTTCGACTAAAATCATTCATACAAGACCCGGACTGGGTTATATTATGAAGGAAGAGTCATAACTTATTTCCCAGTTATCATTTCCATAAAAATAACAAGTGAAAATTAAGGACAGGATCGCAATGCAGTTTACACTGATGGTAGCAGTTATCTTACTGTTATTCTCTGTTGCGATTTATATTTTCTCGTCACGTTACAGGCAGGAAGAATTTTACGACCGCCTGAAAAGTAAAGCACAGACCACCTGCAGGCTCCTTGTAAAAGTGAATGGCATTGATAAAGACTTATTGAAAGTGATCGATCAAAATACGCTTACAGAAATGCTCGATGAAAAAGTCCTGATCTTTAATTCAAAAAATGAGCTGATCTATTCAAGTGTAGATGATAAACTGATTACCTATCACGCTAATTTACTAGGTGAAGTACGTCAGAAAAAAGACATGGAATTTGTTCAGGGCGACAGCGAAATCATTGGACTGCTCTATGATGAAGGTGAAGAACCGCTCGTGGTGCTCGCATCGGCTTATGATAAATTCGGAAAAAGTAAGCTTAAGAATCTGCTCCAGACCCTTGCCTGGGGTTTGGCCGGTGGCATCGGCCTCACCATCATGTTAGGTATTTATTTTGCCGGAAATTCACTTCGTCCCATCAGCAGAATTAATGAACAGGTATCCCTGATCACGGCGCAGAATCTGGATCAAAAACTGGATGAAGGAAATCGAAAGGACGAAATCGCCCAACTCGCCATTAATTTCAACACGGTGCTCTACCGCCTTCACAAAGCATTTGAACAGCAAAAAAGTTTTGTATCACACGCGTCCCATGAGCTAAGAACTCCCCTGGCTGCCCTCAAATCAGAAGTCCAGCTCGGTCAGCGTTTTGCGAAGGGGAAACCCGAGTTGACCGAAGTGTTCGACAATTTATTCTCGGATACGGAACGCCTTATCAGCATTACCAATAACCTTCTTTTTCTTGCCCGATCGGTCGAAAACATGGGCAATATTAAAACGTCTCAGGTGCGAATTGAAGACATTTCATTCTTGGCAAAGGAAGAGCTTCTGGCTGCCCACCCCAATTACAATATCATCATTGACTACGACAATATACCTGAAAATGAGAATGATACGGTCATTCAGGGGAATGAAGAATTACTGAAAAGGGTTTTATTAAACCTGATGGATAATGCCTGCAAGTATTCTTCGGACCAGACGGCAACGCTGTTTATTGATGCGGACGACAAAAATTGCACCGTTCGGGTTACCGACCATGGGATTGGAATAAGTCCCGATGATCTTCCTTATGTATTTGATCCGTTCTACCGATCCACGCATACGAGCGACGTTCCTGGCTTCGGTATTGGGCTGTCCATTTGCCAACGTATCGTGGATTTGCATCATGGCAGTCTTTCCGTGACCAGCGAACTGAATTCCGGAAGTACCTTCACGCTTCAATTAAGGCATATTTAACGATTCTAATTTTTTTCTAAGACTATTTTAAGCAGGCTATAATACCAGCTACCGAATTTCGCATCATTCAAACCAGAATTATGCGAAATTACATTTTAGGATTTCTGATTTTCCTTTCTCCCCTAGCCGAAGCGCAAGACACACTTCGTATCAATATCCGGCAAGCAGACAGTCTTTTTCTGCAAAATAACTTACAGATTCTTGCCGAAAAATATCAGATCGATATAGCCAAATCTATTGAGATTCAGGATAAACTTTGGAACAACCCTACATTAAGCGCTGAACTGAGTGCCTACAACCCTTCAAGGGGGTTTATGGATGTTGGTGGTAAGGGGCAAAAAGCGTTTTCTATTCAGCAAATGATCACCAGGGCCGGAAAGCGTAACAAACAAGTAGCACTGGACGTGGAATCGACCCGGAAAACCGAATTTCAATTTTACGACCTGATTAGAACACTGAAATTTGAGTTGCGCGAGACGTTTTTTGAATCCTACTTTTTGAGCCAGACGATTGCCTTGTATGACAATCAAATTGCTACACTCAATACAACGGTAACCGCCTTCGAAAAAGAATACAACAGGCAAAACATCTCTCTCAAAGAGGTTGTCCGCTTAAAAGCCCTTCTTTTTCAGCTTACCAATGACCGCGCCGACATCCAGTTTGAATTACAGGAAAACCAACGAGGTCTGAGAACTTTGCTGAGTATCGAGTCTCCGATAAAACCTGTGGTTGACAGTGCTGATGTAAATCGGTATCAATTGAGAGATTTCACTCTCTCCGCACTGAAAGATAAGGCTTTACAGAGTCGCTCTGATTTAAAGGTCGTTCAGTCGTCCACCAAGCAGGCAGAGCTTAACTACACATTGCAGAAAGCACTTGCCGTTCCAAATATCCAGCTCGGTGCTACCTATGATCAGGCCAGTAATTATCAAAATAATTATGTTGGGATTTCTGCTTCCATGGACCTGCCATTTTTTAACAGAAATCAGGGCAATATCCGGGCTGCCAAAAGCAATATCAGTTTCTTCAAAACCTCCGAGACGGCAAAAGTAAATAGCGTAAATAACGAAGTGGATGCGGCATTGCAAAAGGTGAACGTCGCTGAAAAGGCCTATCAAAGTGTGGAAAATCACTTTACCGACCAGTTTCAATTATTGAACAAAGGGATTTATGACAACTTCCAGAAGCGTAACATCACGCTGCTCGAATTTATCGACTTTATTGAAACCTACAATGAAAGCATAAAGGAGCTCAACCGACTGAAAGCCGATCGCATCAAGGTTTATGAAGAGCTCAATTTTGTCGTGGGTGAAGAGTTGTTCAACTAGCTTACGGTTACCAAAACTGCCAAAGGATTAAAAACTCATTCCAATTATACCGGCTTCGGCCATTCCAACCAATCAATATGAAAAGTTCTTATTACGTTGTCTTTTTGGCCACAATAGGCATTTGGGCAACTGCTTGTACCAAAAAGGAGGAAACTCAGGACGAATCGAAGGCATTCATGTTATCCGATACCATGATGAACAGGATCACGCTAGACACGGTAAAAACGGAGACGGTTCGCAATGAACTGACGCTTGTTGGAAAAGTTGTACCGGATGAAAACCAGGTAATAAAAATTTTCCCGCTGGTTGGTGGCAATGTGGAAGATGTGAATGTGGAACTTGGCGACAACGTAAAAAAAGGTCAGAAACTGGCAACAATACGATCCGGAGAAGTGGCAGACTTTGAACGCCAAATGATTCAGGCACAGTCTGATCTGCTGATTGCACAGAAAAATATGTCTTCAACGGAAGATCTCTACGAAAGTAAATTAGTACCCGAGCGCGACGCGATTACAGCCCGCCAACTGGTGGATAAAGCTCAGGCTGAATTGAGCCGGGTAAAGGAAATATTTTCTATTTATGGCTTGGGGAAATCAACAAATTACACAGTGAAGTCTCCAATCAACGGATTTATTATTGACAAAAACGTGAATCGCGGCATGCAATTGCGTTCTGATAATTCCGAGAGCCTGTTTACGGTTGGACAAATAGCCGATGTTTGGGTTATGGCCAATGTGAATGAGAGCGATATTCCACGCGTGAAATTAGGAATGGCGGCGGATGTGAGAACGATCAGTTTCCCGGATGAAGTTTTCAAAGGCAAGGTTGATAAAATTTACAACGTTCTGGACCCGGAAACCAAGGCCATGCAAATCAGGATTCAATTGCAGAATGTGGGCTTCCGGCTAAAACCCGAAATGCACGCAACTGTTTCTTTGAATTTTGAAGAAAATAGTCAAATGCAGGCAATTCCTTCACAATCAATCATTTTTGATCGGAGTAAGAACTGGGTCATGATATTCCATAGTCGGACGAATATCGAAACCCGGCCAGTCGAAGTATATCGTTCGCTTGCGAACCGCAGCTATATCAGCACAGGTTTAAAACCAGGTGAAACGGTCATTTCTAAAAATCAGCTGCTGGTTTACGACGCGCTCAATGATTAATAACAGAATGAGTGAATAAATGAATGAGTGAATATTCGCTCATCGCACCGGCAGCCCGGTCTACCATTCACCCATTCAAGATTCTATCATCGCACCGGCGACCCGGTCAAAATTCTGTCATTCTATCATCGCACCGGCGACCCGGTCTATAATTATCAAAGATGAATAAATTCATTCGGGGAATTGTTGGTTTTTCTTTAAAAAACCGCTTCTTCATATTCTTTATGACAGGCCTGCTGATTGTTGCAGGGGTTGTAAGCTACAAGGACACGCCGCTCGAAGCGTTTCCCGATGTTACCAACACGCAAATCATCATCGTAACCCAGTGGAATGGTCGTAGCGCCGAAGAGATAGAGCGTTTCGTAACGGTGCCCATCGAAGTTGCGATGAACTCCGTACAGCAGAAAACCAACGTCAGGAGCACCACGATGTTTGGTCTGAGCATTATCAAAATCATTTTTGATGATCAGGTCGAAGATTTTTTTGCCAGACAACAGGTCAACAACCAGCTTCGGAACATCTCCCTGCCCGAAGGCGTCGAACCCGATGTACAGCCTCCTTATGGTCCTACCGGGGAAATTTTCAGATACACATTAAAAAGCAAAGACCGGGACAGCCGTGAATTGCTGACCTTACAAAGCTGGGTCATTGACAGGCAGTTGCGCAGTATACCTGGCGTGGCTGACGTAGTCGCCTTTGGTGGTCGTCAGAAAATTTATGAGGTTCAGGTGAATCCAACCAAACTTGTCAAATACAACATTACACCGCTTGAAGTATATCAGGCTGTAACCAAAAGTAATGTCAACGTCGGTGGTGATGTCATTGAGAAAAACGGGCAGGCGTACGTCGTCAGAGGAATCGGGCTTTTAAATTCTATCCCTGACATTGAAAACATCATTGTTGAATATGTGAAGGATAATCCTGTACTGGTAAAGGATGTGGCCGCGGTAAAAGAGTCGGATATGCCGCGGGTGGGGCAGGTTGGTCTTGACAAAAACGATGACGTCGTTGAAGGGATTGTGGTACAACGAAAAGGGGAAAACCCAAGCGAAGTACTGGCGCGTATAAAGGACAAGGTGGAAGAGCTGAACACCAAAATACTTCCGCCCGACGTAAGCATGGTTACTTTTTATGACCGTGATAATCTGATCGAATTCTGTGCGCATACCGTTAAACACAACCTCTTGGAAGGGATAATTCTGGTTACGGTGATCGTATTTGTGTTCATGGCCGACTGGCGAACTACGGTGATCGTGTCCATCATTATTCCGCTTGCTTTGCTGTTTGCTTTTATGTGTTTGCGCCTGAAAGGGATGTCGGCCAACCTCTTATCGATGGGGGCGATTGACTTCGGTATTATTATCGATGGGGCTGTGGTGATGGTCGAGGGTATTTTTGTGGCATTGGATCATCTTGCTCACAAAAATGGCATGGACCGTTTCAATCGTTTATCAAAATTGGGATTGATCAAAAAGACCGGCGGTGAGCTTGGGAAAGCCATTTTCTTCTCTAAACTGATCATTATCACCGCGCTTATCCCGATTTTTAGTTTCCAGAAAGTGGAGGGAAAAATGTTCACACCACTGGCTTATACACTCGGCTTTGCGTTATTGGGCGCACTACTTTATACGCTGACACTGGTACCGGTTTTATGCTCCTTTCTTTTGAATAAAAATGTGCGCGAAAAAAGCAATCCAGTTGTTCGCTTCTTTGACAATATCGTTGTTGGCGGTTTTGAATGGTGCTATGCACGAAAAAAGTTAAGCCTTTTACTGGCCACCATTTTCCTTGTAGTGTCATTGTTTTCCGCCAAGTTCCTGGGTACTGAATTCCTCCCCACGCTCAATGAAGGTGCATTGTGGGTAGAAGCTAAAATGCCTATGAGCAGTTCACTTACTGAAACAATAAAAATGGTGACCGTGCTTCGTGCCAAGCTGAACGAGTTTCCTGAGGTAAATGGCGTGCTTTCACAAACCGGTCGTTCCAATGACGGGACCGATCCCTCCGGATTTTACTATGTGCAAATGCAGGTGAACCTTAAACCAAAAGATGAGTGGAAAAGAAAGATCAGCCAGGACGACCTGATCGAAGAAATGGACCACAAACTGAAAGAATTCCAGGGTATCAACTACAACTATTCACAACCAATCATCGACAATGTTGCAGAAGCCGTTGCTGGTATGAACGCAAGTAATGCAGTGAAAATATACGGCGATGACCTGGAAACGCTCAACCAAAAGGCAAATCTGGTGCTGGAAGCAATCAAGAACGTACCAGGGATTAAGGATGTGGGGATTCTGAGAAATATTGGCCAACCTGAGATCAGCGTGATCCTACACGATCACAAAATGGCACAATACGGAGTAAGTACAGCTGATGTACAAGCTGTTATCGAAATGGCGATTGGTGGAAAAACTGCTTCGATTCTTTATGAAGGCGAGCGAAAGTTCGATATTCGGCTACGTTACGAACAACAATATCGCCGTGACGTAAATGATATTCAGCAATTGATGGTACCCACATTGACCGGTGGAAAGATTCCTTTGAAAGAAATTTCCACAATCCGTACCGTCACCGGTCCCGCCTTCGTATACCGTGACAATAACAAGCGATTTATCGGGGTTAAATTCTCGGTGCGTGAAAGAGATTTAGGAAGTACCATTGCAGAAGCCCAAAGTAAAGTAAAACCTCTGTTATCTTCTCTTCCAAAGGGTTACTCTGTAAACTGGTCTGGCGAATTCGAAAATCAGGTTCGGGCTACTGCTCGGCTGGGACAGGTTGTGCCAATCAGTTTAATAGGAATTTTCATCTTGCTTTTCATTATGTTCAGTAATGCAAAAGATGCCGGACTGGTGTTAATCAACGTGCCGTTTGCCCTAATTGGTGGAATTCTGGCTCTTCATATTACCCACATGAACTTCGGAATTTCGGCCGGGGTGGGGTTCATAGCACTTTTTGGACTATGCGTCCAGAACGGGGTGATCCTGATATCGGTCTTTAATAAAAACCTTGCAGCACATATGACATTGGACGACTCCATTCGGGAAGGTGTCAAATCCAGGATCCGGCCTGTAATTATGACGGCCTTAATGGCAGCCATTGGACTTTTACCTGCTGCAACGTCGACGGGAATCGGTTCGGAAACCCAAAAACCGCTCGCAATTGTGGTAATCGGCGGCTTGATTACCGCCACGATACTAACCTTGTTGATTTTTCCAATCATTTACGGTTTCTTCAACAGAAAGAAGAGACATAGTCAACCGGCATAAAATAAAAAGAAACTGCCACCTCTTTGTTGAAAAGGGGTGGCAGTAAACTTTGCCAACAACCTTCTGTACGTTTTATTGAAGCCCATCGTGCCGGCGGAGATTTTCAAAGTCGTAGCCAATATCAAAAACATATCTTAACGAAAGTCCAAAGTTCCAACCGCTACCGTCACCCTTTATTAGCGCAGTCTGCGTCTTTTTCTGGTTTACGTAATAATCCAGATTGGTCGTTACCGAGGTACCCAATCCCCATTGCTTCCTGACAAAAAAGCTAAGGTCGACGCCTTTGGCAACTTTCAAAACATATTCGGCCGATGCTTCAACCAAGCCAGTTGCATGCGCATTGGTTCGTGTTTCGGTGATCATGGCCAAGGTATCTACACCTTGCCTCCTGCCCTTTTGTTTGTAGCCATAAAATTCATGGTAATCTTTTTGCTTACCCGAGTTTGGAATCAATCCTACTCCCCCACTAACCCAAAAGGCCGATCGGCGAAGATACTCCTTACCGAAAAGCAGCCTGCGTTTCCCCCTGAGGATCAGGCTGTTTTTATCATTTGTAAATTTATAACTGAGAGAATTATCGCCGTTGATAAGCAGTACATTATGAATCGGAGACCGTGCATATTCAGCTTCAACACCCCAGTTTTCATTACCGACCCATCCGGCAATCGCACTCCAGCCATATGTAGCCGGTGATTCCGTACTGATCAAACCATCAAATGTATTGCTCAGCGTGTTTTTATCTGTCCTTACAAATCCGTCAATACCGGCGTACCATCGGTTGTGGATTTTTACCTCGCCGAATTTTTTCAGCAAGGATTCAACGGTATATTGTTTTGACCCGACTGGTTTGGGAAATACGGGACTGTAATAATCCGTATTATCCTGGCAGAAAGCGAGTGCGGGTCCAAGGGAGAGAAGTAATAATAGATATAAAGTCCTCATAAAACGGCCTGTCTTTTAAAGCATATTACGCTGCAAAAAAACCTACTGTTGCAAGGATAGAGGATTAAAAAGTGAGTTTATACCCTCCATAGAGAAGATAAGCAATGACAATCTATTTGTCTGAAAAAGTTATCGTAAAAGTAGTGCCTACACCTTCTTCTGATTCAACGTCAATCCTTCCATGGTGGGCATGCAGAATATTCAAAGTAGTGGCCAGCCCTATACCCATTCCCGAATTTTTTCCGGTGAAATAAGGTTCGAAAATTTTGTCCATATTTTCTTCCGAAATCCCTGAGCCGTTATCCGTAAAAATCACCTGGAGGCTGTCGGAATGACTTCGTGTCGATATCCTCAGGACCCCCTTTTCTTCATCCATGGCTTCAATAGCATTGGTAATAAGGTTTAGAAATGCAACCTGCAGAGAAACGGAATCCAGAGGAATACAGAAATCTTCGTCGGCATATGCTGTTATAATCTTAATTCTTTTCAGCTGAACCCGGTCATAAGCCGTTGCAATCGCTTCATCCAGAACCTTATGCACCGGCTGATTCAAAAGAACGACATCTGTTGAATTTGAAGGCTGAAGGAGTTGTGTAATCAAGTCATTGATCCTTTTACAATTCCTTTTTATTATTTGGGTATAGAACTTTTGGTCTTCATCTACCAACTCCATTTCCAATTGCTCTGCAGATAAATTTACATTCGTGAGCGGGTTCCGGACTTCATGAGCCAGCATCCTCACAAGCCTGCTCGTTACGGCCAGTTTCTCAGAAAACAACCTTTCTCTTTCCGATTGCTTACGGGCAGTAATATCATGAAATCGACCCTGCAGGTACGGACTATCTCCGTCAACTTCCATTGAGGCTGAAAAAACGCAATATCTTTTTTCTCCATCAGCAGTGACCAGTCTAACTTCCAGGTCTTCGATCGCCCGCTCACCCAGGCCGCTCCAAACGATTTGAAACTGACTATCATCCACCATATCCTGGATACGTTTGCCTTTTAACTCCCCTTCCGAATACCCGGTGAGCGTACCCGCAGCGGTATTGAAATCTATAATAGTACCGGAAGGATCACAGATAAAGAGAAAGTCATTCGACTCTTCGAATATCCGTCTGTATCTCCTCTCGCTGTGTTTGAGCGCTTTCATTACTGAGGTACGATCCAGTGCATAACGCATACTTCTTTCAAGCTTCTCGGAATCCAGTTCACTTTTGATCAGGTAATCCGCCGCTCCCAACCTTAGTGCTTCAACGGCAATTTTCGTATCACCTTTTCCAGTCAAAAGTATAATGGGCTCCTCGCACTCAATTCTGGAGGCTTCTTCGATCAGATCAATACCTGTACGTTCGCCCAGCAGGTAGTCAAACAAATAGATATCATACTTCCCGTTTTTGAGATGGTGGAGTGCTTGTTCGAAAGTAGGGCACCAGGTTATATCAATCTTCCAATTTTCAAGGTCGTTGAAATATTCACGCGTCAGAAAATAATCGTCTTCGTCATCGTCAACAAGGAGAACCGTAATTAATTTGGTATTCATGAAAAGAGATGAGCGGGGTTATTTAATTTCTACTAATGACCAGCTGCGAAATAAGATTTTACAAAAATTCTTCATCGGGAAGCCCAATAAGGTGTAACAACTCAAATCAAATATCAAACTGCTTCATCTTATTGTAAAGCGTCTTTCTGTCAATGTTAAGTAACCGGGCAGCTTTACTCTTATTGAAATTTACATCCCGCAACACCTGCATGATCATATCATATTCTGCCTCATTTGCGACCGTTTTCAGGCTAGGCTTTGATTCATCAGTTTCGACATGTTCCTGAATATTTGCTACTGGTGCTGCAACCACTTCGACGTCTAAATCTCTCAGCTTCCTATGATTTACGATCTCGAATGGTAAGGATTTCTCTTCAATCAGTTCGCCATCAGATAACAACGTGGCACGCTTGATCACATTTTTAAGCTCCCTCAAATTTCCCGGCCAGGAATAATTTAAAAAATCGTCGATGACTTCCTTAGAGAATCCCGCTACTTTTTTGCCGAGCTCGTTGTTTGTTGACTCCAGAAATTTCTCCGCAAAAAGAAGCAAATCGTCGGTACGATTACGTAAAGCAGGGACCTCAATTGTGAATTCATTAAAACGATAGTAAAGATCTTCCCTGAATTTCCCGTTCCTGGCCGAGTCGAGAAGACGTTCGTTGCTCGCAACCAGGATACGCACATCCAGATCTATTTCCTTTGAACCGCCGATCCTTCTCATTTTACGCTCCTGCACAACCCTCAATAGAGCAACCTGGATTTCGTAGGACAAATTCGAAACTTCATCAAGAAAAAGTGTCCCTCCGTTTGCCATTTCAAAATGGCCTATTTTTGTCTGCAAGGCGCCCGTGAAAGACCCCTTTTCATGACCGAATAATTCACTTCCGGCCAATTCTTTTGAAATTGCACCGCAGTCCATAGCCACAAATGGCATATCTCTACGCCTCGAACGGTTGTGTATTTCCTGCGCTATTGCTTCTTTTCCAGATCCGCTTTCGCCATAAATAATGACGCTGAAATTAGTAGGCGCAACCAGGTCCACCTGACGAAACAGGTTATCCGAAACATCGCTTTCACCCATTACATATCCCGCTTTCATCCTGGACGAGACCTTACGTGAAGGCTTCACAATAGTCTCGGTAGTGCTCACCTCCGCCATCACATATTCCTGCTGTTCATCTTGTGAACGCTCCGCATCAGCAATGGCCTTGTTGACAGTTACTAAGATTTCGTCAGGAAATAGCGGCTTTGTAATGTAATCGTAGGCACCGAGCTTCATCACATTAACCGCTACCTTGATATCAGAATAACCCGTTATGACGAGCACTGGTAAATGAGGTCTCTTTGCTTTGATTGCGGTGAGCAGTTCCGTACCGGTAATATCCCCCAGGCGAAAGTCAGTCATAACCAAATCAGGAGAAACGGATTCAATTAATGCCAGCCCCTCCTTGCCTGTTTGTGCTGTTTCCACAACAAAATCATTTTTGGATAGGAATCTCTTCAAAAGAAAGCATATATCCGCTTCATCATCAACAACTACAATTTTTTTCATACGAGGTATAACGGGCTTCGCCCTTGTTCATTTTGTTGGTTTTTCAAGAATTTACTTCCCGCGAACGGTTGGTAGGCGTTGAGTTCCTCCCAGGCTAAATTGTCACACGTAACCGCGCGGTGGGTATGTTTAACTGCTCACGATATTTAGCCACAGTTCTTCTGGCAACCGAATAGCCCTTCTCTGAGAGCAAATCGGTTATCTGCTGATCGTTATACGGATGTCTTTTATCTTCCACCCCGGTAATTTCCCGAATGGCTTCCTGAATCTCCCTATTGGAAACTTCGGTCCCGTCCTCATTTGTTACGCCTTCGGTGAATAGATCCTTTAACAAAACAATACCAAATGGTGTCTGAACATATTTGTTGGTCGTAACCCTGGAAACGGTTGAGATATCCATGAAGATGATCTCAGCGACATCTTTCAGGATCATGGGGCGGAGTTTCTTTATATCGCCCGTCTGAAAATAATCGTACTGAAGCTTTACGATGGCGCGTAGCGTACTTAGCATGGTGTTTTCGCGCTGCTTAATCGCGTCAATAAACCACTTCGCTGAATTCATTTTGTTCTTCAGAAACTGGTTTGTCGCTTTATCGTTCTTTTGTTCAGCCATTTGCGTAAACAACCTGTTCAACCGAAGTGCCGGGCTATTTCCCCAGGTAAGCTGCACCTCGATCTCTCCGTCTTCCGTATATCGAAGCATAAAGTCTGGTTTTATGCTTTCGTTAACCAAAGTGTCATTACGAAGGCCCGACGCGGGCTTTGGATTTAAGGTCGTTATTAATTGAATCGCTTTTTTCAAGCTATCCTCATTCAGGTTTAATACGCGCATTATTTTGTCATAATTACGCGAACCCAGTTCATCAAACGCATCTGACACAATGCGATAAGCATACTTCCATATCTCATCCTGGCGTTCGGTCCTTTGAAGTTGTATCAAAAGGCACTCACGCAGATCACTCGCTGCAATTCCCGCTGGGTCGAGTTGCTGTATTACACGTAACATTAGACTTACTTCATCCGCATCAATAAACATGCTGTTCGCGAAGGAAATATCATCAGCAATTACCTCAGTGTCTCGTCTTAAAAACCCGTCTTCATCCAGTGAATCAAGGATAAAGTCTGCAATCAGTTGCTGTCTTTCATCCAGGCGTAAAAAATGCACCTGTTGTTTAAGTTCATCCCGGAACGAAATGGACTCAACCATTGGTCTGGTATACAGTTCATTGTCAGCAGACTGATTGTTTGCGTATGTTTTGTAATCCGGAATATCATCGTCTCTGAACTCGTCCCAGTCATAGTAATCCTGGACGGATGTCGTGGCGTCATCACCGCCGGACGTATCATCAGGATCCGCAAACTCGTCAGTTGTATCCTCGGTTGTAGACTCTTCCTTCCCTTCCTCTAAAATAGGATTCTCTTCAATTTCTTCCTTGATTCTTTGCTCCAGTTCCATAGTTGTCAAATGCAATAAATTCAGCATTTGAATTTGTAATGGAGAGTATTTCAGTGTCTGCCGTTGCGTCTGCGATTGTCTTTGCATAAAGCAATAAATTCAAAAATTAAAATTACATTTATTAATATTTGTCGATAATTTTCGCATTTGTAGCGCTTGATCGTCTACCATATTAGCTATCTTGCCTGACAGCCAATGCTTCAAAAATATACTCTTTAAATTTAATACAGTTATCACTAGTAACCCAAAGCAGCCTTGTAAAAAATGGCGAATGCGTACATATTTCCACATTATGAGTATAATAATTCTGAATGTAGATATCAATCTTAATTCAGTCAGCAATGAAATTTAATACCTCAAGACTACTAAAGAGATCACTTAGCGAAACCCAGCTCACCTGGATCACGAGATTTCTACTGAGTACTTCACTTTTGCTAATCATTGCACTTTCATATAGTTACGATTCTATCAACAAGGAATCGATCTATTATTCTGAAAAAGTGAACCAAAGTCAGCGAGTCATGTCGGTCTTAACGGATGTTTCCACAGGAATAAATGAGGCAACATCACTTTCCAACAGTTACTTGATTTCAAAAGATACCGTATATCTTAACAAAACGCTTGCCGCGCTAAAAATCTTATCGACAAAAACAGCAAAACTGGATTCACTGGCTCGATATAACGAGTCTCAAAAAAAACGAACGGGTATCTTAAAGCAGCATCTAAACGATTTTTATCGATATACGGTCCAGCTCCACGAAACATCTACGACTACCTTGGATTCGCTTTCAGGGAGCCCGGTATTTTCTGCCCGGAGTATAGAAATTCAGTCCATGTTGGAGTTAATTTTTGAAATGACAAGCGTTGAAAATAAGCTATTGCACACAAGAACCCAAAGCAGGGATAGTTACGCTCAAAAAACTTATAAGTATAACTGGATCCTCATGCTGGTTGCTGTCATCTTTCTTACGTCGGCATTCGTTCTACTTGACCGCGAGATTAGCAGAAACAAAATATATAGGATCAATCTCGAAAACAAAATTGAAAAACTAAACAGATCAAACAGTGAATTGGAGCAATTTGCCTATGTTGCTTCTCATGATCTTCAAGAGCCTCTCAGAAAAATCAGGTCCTTTTCGGACCGAATTGTTACTAAATATCGAAACGAACTGTCAGAAGAGGCGTATGAGATGCTGATAAAAATAGACATTTCATCGCGTCGCATGCAAACGTTAATCCATGACCTTCTTTCATTTTCGAGAATCGTAAATACAGATTCTCAGCCGCAGGTCGTCGATCTAAACACAACACTGACGCAAGCGAAATCCAACTTATCAGAAATGATCATGGAGAACGAAGGTAATATCTCAAGCGGGCCGCTGCCAACCATTGAGGCGTACAGCAGTCAGATGGAGCAGTTATTTCAAAACCTGATCTCCAATTCAATCAAATACCACAGGGAAAGTGTTCCTCCGGAGATCAAGATAACACACTCGATGGTTTCCGGAGAGGCGATACCCAGAATAAAACCAGCCCATAATGATCTTGAATTTCATCTCATAAAGATTTCCGACAATGGAATTGGCTTCAAGAACGAATTTTCCGAAAAGATTTTTGTGATATTCCAGCGACTTCACGACCGCAACCAGTTTGCCGGAACCGGAATAGGGTTGGCTATTTGTAAAAGGATAGTTTCAAACCATAACGGCTACATTTTCGCTGAAAGCCGGGATGGTGAAGGGGCCGATTTTTACATATACTTGCCGACAAAGTCGCTTTTAAGCTGATTGTACAGACAAAAGAGAGCTCATCGCTATTGATAGGGCTCCGCCGTTAATCTTTCCGGATTTGAATATGCCTGATGGGATGGAAGAAAAGTACTACAGGGGGTACGAAATAATAAACAATGGAACATCATTCCAATGATCATGTTCAGCACTTCAAATACCCCAGATGATATTCAGGCAGCATGTGAACTAAGGGCTAACGGCTACATAACAAAACCCTCCAGTTATGAAGGGTTGAAAGAGGTTATTCTTAATGTCCAAAACTTTTGGCTTCATACAGCTGCACTTCCTAAATAGTTTACCGATGAGCAGTGCGCAAGACGGCGTCAGGACTGTCGTCGGTTATTTCCCTCACCCATCTGAGCCCTTTCAACAAAACCTCCCTGCCGTTTTCAATTCCATGCTTCATAATAATTTTTTCAACAACATACGGCGCCACAAAATTAAATGGCACAGGTAAACGGCGCAACACAGTTCTTGCCAGCATAGCACCTACACCTAGCTCTACCCCCTTTCCAACTACGCCTTCCGGACCCGACATTAGCAGGTCTTTTACATATTCAGCACTAATGCGAAGCGTGTGAGGCTTGAGTAATTGACGACTGAACTTTCCCTTATTTTTCATTTTGATTTCCTATTACATGACTATTCTTCGACCTTTTCCTTCATACGGTAAATCAATTTTCAGCACTTATTAGCTGAAAAACGAGCTGCTGCTTAGTCCGCAGAATCAACCAGATCACCCGTAAATTTTTCACCTTTTTCTTTCAGCATTTCTGCATTTTGCTTACTATTTTCTAAAGCCTCAATCAATTCATTCGCGAGGGAATTGGTCTTTTTTCTTAACTTCTTCCTCATTTTACCGCCGTCTTCCGGCGCAAAAAGAAGCCCGATTATCGCTCCGGCAGCTGCTGCACTTACGATTCCCCAAAATACTCTGTTACTGGCCATAGGTAATAATTTTGATGATGTGACATGTTAACTCAACAATTACTGTAAAAACTTATACCAGTACAATGTCCATCAAGACACATTTCCGCACAGCGGTTATTATAACGCAGCAAGCACGAATCACCCATGAACCAATACAGGTAAATGCAGCAATCCTGCGGACGATCAGGAATTGAAGCTTTACATATCAGTTCGAGTTTCGAAAATCATCTTGCAGGAAAAATACATTTTTTGTCTTTAGACCCCGGGTCATGGCAAGATTGTTTTATCCATGCCAGCAACTTCCATTAATTGTTCAACTAACAATAATCCTTTCCTTTTGATGAAAAAAGGTCTATATTTTAAAACGAAGCGATGAGAATTGTAATTATTGAGGATGAAAAGGACTTGGGAATTTTGATACGCAATTTCTTAGCGAAACAATTAGGGCTTAAATCCCCTGATTTCTCAATCAGGATAGCAACTTCTCTCACAGAAGGACTGGCGTTTGTAAAAGAAATGAATCCAGACTGGGTTTTCGTAGATAACAATCTTCCTGATGGTAAGGGCATTAATGAGATTGAGGGGATTAAAAAACACAACAATCTCAGAAAAACTTGTGTCGTTATGATGAGTGCGATGACAAACCTCCGGGAAGAAGCATTTAGAAAAGGAGCTGACTATTTTCTTGATAAACCAATCAGTTTTGTTGAAATCGACAAGATCATCGGTGCTACAATGCAAAAATGAAGATTTTTACCAAGCACTCTAAGAATAATTATGTGGAATTAAATTCTGATGAGAAAACCACATTGCATGGAAACTGCCCCTATTTGACCCCATATATCACTTTAAAAAACAGGGCAATGCGTTCCGGAACGCGATTTCCTGCCTGGCATTTTTACCTCCTGAGATTTGGACTCTGATTTTTTAAATTTAGGGGCATCATTTTTAGCATAGGGGACTAATTTAAAATCATAGTCCGGAATGAAATAATCTTCTTGATACTCAGCTGCCGGAAGCGGCATATAATGCCTGCCTGGAAACGACAAAGTATCATAATCATAATCATACAAATAGATCGTCACGAATCCATCTCGGCTGTATTTGATGCTAATATCTGAAAAAGGACTGTTTTCTCCGGATGAAGCCACCAATCGCATCATCTCCTTTTGTTTGCCTTTAACCAAAATGTTCATGTTATATTGAAATACCCGGTGCAGAGAATCTATTTGAATCGCAACGCCCAAATAGTACTTGGCGTCCTTCATTTGTTCCTGCCCCGCATACATGACCGCGGTATTATTGAGCGCACTCTTATCCTGATAACTCTGATAACTCACTTTCGCCTCATCAAACTTATTCCAATACCGGAAAACATTACCCTGATTAACATTATAAAACTTCCTTGTAGGAGCGACGTTCATTGCTCTGCTGAAATCCGCATATGCGCCGTCATAACGTGCATTCGCCTCATTCACCTGATGTCGCTGCTCATACCTGTTACCGACGTATGCCTGAACAATGCCATGATTATTGTGTAGAAAAGGCAATGAGGGATTACCTCGGATAAGACTATCGAATAAGACCATTGAGCGATCCAGCTGGTCGTTTTCGAGCAAAACGATGCCCCAGCCATTCTGTGCATTCACATTGGCGGGGTTAAGCCCAATAGCTGTTTTAAACACATCATAGCCCTTTTTAAACATGTCAAAATGTAGGAGCAAGTTGCCGTAGTTACTCCACATTTTATCATAAGTGGTTTCAAACGATAAAGCCTTGTTTAAAAAAGGGCCCGCCTCCGAGTAGCGCTTCTGATCAATCCTTATGCCACTCATACCAGCCAATGCTTCATAACGACCCGGATCCAATCGAATGGCCTTCATAAAATCCTCTTCGGCTTTGGCACTTCGTTTGGTGTAGTATTCCGCGAATCCCTTTGTAACAAACAGGTCGGCATAAAACTTGTTGTTTTCGTCAAGCGTTTTACCTGCCTTTTTAAAATCATCTAAAGCCAATTCATATCGTTTCAATCCATAGTTAGCAACTGCTCTCCCCAAATAAGCCAGCAAATAAGTGGAATCCTTTTTTAAAACCCGGTCAAAAAGGTTAAAGGCTGTCTGATATTCATGTTTGGATAAATGCGTATTCGCAATCCCCGCTTGGAGCCCGGGTGTCTCGCGCTTCAAAGTGGCTGCAAGCCTATAATACCTTTGTGCCTCAGGAATGTTACCCAATCCATAATTCGCATTACCCATACCCATGTATGCGTCGCCCCTGAATGAACGGTCACCGCTTTCCAGGTATTTTTCAAAAACATCTCTCGAAGTCGCAAACTGATTCAGCGATAGCAAAGCATTGGCATATCTGATTTGTGCCTTCGGATTTTTTCGGGCTACTTTTTCAAAGTCTTTAACAGCCTTTTTCTGATTTCCGATTCGCATGAGAATATCCCCCCTCTGCAGTCGATATGGGAAAATGTCGTCTTTCTGCCGAATGGCCGATGTTAGTTCATTCTCTGCTTCCGTATATTGGTTCGTGGCTTTGTATAAAAGTCCCAGGTTATAGCTCCACTTACCTTTCCCATTCCTCACCGAATTTGAAGTGGCAAAGTCAATGCCATCCTGGAATTTCTTTTGCCTGGCTAGTGTGTAAAGGTTGTTAAGAGTGGCCATGGTACTCGCTGGTGCGGCATCAAAATCTTTACTTGCAGCTGCATATCTTCCATTGAGCAAAGAAAAAAGCCCCCGATTATAATTCAAAATTGGGTCCTGAGCCGATAGGTCAAGCGACTCCATGATCCTTAACGCTTTGTGATAACTTCCGGACAAAGCCAATATGACAGCTTCATTGTTCATCCGCTGTACCGAATCTGTGGCCGTAAAATTGGTGCTGTTGTAAAGAGAGTAGGCCTTTTGCAGTTTCTGCAATTTGAGTTGATACTCCGACGAATGCATTATCGAGGAGTTATTTTCTTCAAAGGCTTGATTAAATAGTGGTAGGAGGTCCTTAATAATCGCCTGGCAAGCGTTGAAGTCCTGAGCGGATGCAGGTTGCATATAAAACACTACAAACATCAACTTCGTGACAATCAAGAGTGATCTGGCGGCTTTTCTTACCATACGCATTTGAAGGGTTACGCAGCCACTAACGTACTACTAATCAAGGAAAAAAGCAAAAACTACTTATCCAACGGCCCAAATCTGGGCCTCAGCCACGAAAAAAGATAATTTGCGACAGCCGACGTAAAGTACTTTCAAGCTAAATAAGATCTGCTTGGTGTATGGCAAATTTAAAGTTTGCGGAGCTTAATGTTGCGAAACCAGACTGTACTACCCCAGTCCTGCAAACCAATTCTACCGGAATAACCCCCCTTCGAAATAGGCGCAGATTTCAGCGAGCTTGTGGAAATACGTTGCTTCCAGTCCGCACTCCCAAGGTCATGTTCCTGCACAGTAAAGCCATTTTGCAAAACGGTCAGTTTATTGTTTTTAATAATAAAATGTATTTGGTTCCACGAACCCACGGGGTTCACTTCCCTTACTCTAGCATTGGCAACACTAAAAAAATCGCTGGCCCGGTGTGTGTTCTCCTTTGCACCTTCATAAATAGCGTCATCGATCACCTGTAACTCCAGACCAGTATCGTGCATATTTTTGTACTTTGGATCTTCGGCGACAAAGAAAAAGATACCACTATTGGCCGACTTGCTTACCTTCCATTCCGCTTTAAACTCAAAGTCTCCGTTTACAATTTCGTCAATGACGATGTCTCCCCCATTTTTTGCTTTATTCCCCGCTCTTTCAGGAACGTCCAATTTTAACGCACCCTGCTCAATTTTCCATGCCGCGCCAGTCTCCTTAGCGCCGTAAGCATGCCAGCCTTTGGTATCCTTACCATTAAATAAAAGTTTCCAACCCTCCTTTTTTTCCACCGCAGTGAGACTATTTACTGTCTGGGCGTTAGCGTCGTGTATGGCAACAAATAAGATAATTATCAAAAAGCAGCATTTCATATCTTCTAGGATTAATTCATCTTGTCGTTAGAGAAGCATTATTTTATCTCTGCCTACTCTCTTCCATCAGTCATCCGCTACCTGACCGCAATTGAGTTTGCGCCGACAAATAATTCTTCATTGTTAACGAAGATCGTCAAGTCATGTTCAGAAAGATTTTCAACCTTCACCCCCTCTTGCGTCACTTCCACGAGCAACAAAGATTGATGGAAACCGATCCGAAACGAATAGGCATTCCATTCCTGAGGTATATACGGGTTTAGAACCAAAGAGCCATTCAGGACACGTTGACCTGCGAACCCCTTGACGATACTCATCCAGGTTCCTGCCATGGAAGTAATGTGAAGACCATCCTCTGTATCGTTATTGTAATCATCAAGGTCGAGCCGGGCGGTACGCACATACATTTCGTACGCTTTTTCCTTGAACCCAATTTTTGCAGCGAGAATAGCGTGTACACACGGAGAAAGCGATGATTCATGAACCGTCATAGGCTCATAAAACTCGAAATTCCTTTGAATATCATCAACAGTAAATTCTTCTTCAAAAAGGTAAAGCCCCTGAAGAACATCCGCCTGCTTGATAAAGCACGACCTTAAAATCCGGTCCCAAGACCACTTTTGGTTTATCGGTCTGTGTTCGGCAATGTCGGCGACAGTCAGGATCTCCTTGTCTAAAAACCCTTGCTGTTGTAAATAAACTTTCCTTTCCGGGTCATAGGGATAGTGCATATTTTCAACGATATGCTTCCAGTCTGCCATTTCGTTTTCAATGTCGAAATTAGTCTGCGATGTTATTTCATTCAGTCGTGCAGGATCAGTATTTTCAAGTTTAACCAGTTGTTCAAGAGTATATCTTAATGTCCAGCAGGCGATGTAATTGGTGTACCAGTTGTTGTTGACATTGTTCTCATATTCATTAGGGCCGGTAACCCCCAGCATTACGTATTGGCTCTTTTCGCCAGACCAGTTAATGCGCTGCTTCCAGAATCTGGAAATACCTATCAGTACCTCAAGACCAAATTCAGAAAGGTAACTTTCGTCGCCGGTGTATCTTGTGTAGTCAAAAATGGCAAATGCAATGGCTCCATTTCTGTGAATTTCTTCAAACGTAATTTCCCACTCATTATGGCATTCCTCCCCATTCATCGTTACCATTGGATACAACGCCGCGCCATTTTTAAAGCCCAGCTTTTCTGCATTCTCAATGGCCTTCGACAAATGCTTATGCCTGTACACCAGTAAATTGCGCGAAACCTTTATATCCGAAGTCGACAAATAAAACGGAATGCAATATGCTTCCGTATCCCAATAAGTACTGCCGCCGTATTTTTCGCCGGTAAATCCCTTGGGGCCGATATTCAGTCTTTCATCCTCTCCTGTATAGGTTTGTCCTAAGTGAAAAATGTTGAAGCGAATCCCTTGTTGCGCTGCAATATCACCTTGAATCGTGATATCATTTTTCTCCCACTTTGTCGCCCATGATTTCACATGTTCAGCATATAGCTGGTCAAAACCTTTTTCAGATATCCTGGTTATGTATTCCTTTGCCTTCGTGAGAAGGACCTCCTTCGGGTAATTTGTTGATGAAAGGTTAACCCCGTATTTGTATACGATAAGCTCCTGGCCTTCCTTCACATCGATGTGGACAGTCCCGGCTACGTATTTCTCCCGTTTTACCGGAAGCGATTGATAATCTATCGGCAGATTATTGATCCTTATATCAAACGACATCCCCGTTGCGACCTGAAAACGCTCAACGCCATAAGGATTCTCTTTCGTCTCTAACACCAGATAGCCCTGCGAGAAACTCGTCTCTTTATAAATTTCGTCCCAAAACCCTTCGTCATAGTTCGAGTCCCGATTCCTTATATTTCCGTCGAGGTATGGACTTATCGTGATATGGTCATCAAAATCAAGAGGTGTTATTGCGTACCGGATGGCACCGGATTCGTCATCCACCATATTACAAAACCTTTGGGAATGAATTTTGAGACGCCTGCCACTTGGAAGTGCCACGGTTGTTAGTCGTTCCAGCACGCCTTTCTGCATATTTAGCTCTCGCCTGAAATCTTCCACAAAACATGTGTTCAAGTCCAGAACTTCGGCCCCTATCTTAATGTCAATGCCAACCCAGTTACAAGCATTCAATACTTTTGCAAAATAATTTGGGTATCCATTCTTCCACCAGCCTACTCGCGTTTTGTCAGGAAAGTAGACGCCGGCAACATAATTTCCCAATAAAGTTTTACCAGAATAGCTTTCTTCAAAATTACCCCTCTGCCCCATACGCCCATTCCCAAGACTCATCAGACTCTCTGTAATTTCATTGTTTTCAGGATGAAAACCATTTTCAACGATACTCCATTCGTCGGGCGTAATATAATTTTTCATTCTTTAAATGGACTAAAGTAGATCTTTGGTGAATTAAGTTGAACTGGATTTTTTCTCCCATTCCTAGCAAAAACAACAGCTGGGTTCTTGATTTATTGACAGGCAATGCTGTATGTTTTTCTAAAATCGCTTATTCGCAAATATAAGGATAAACTTCAAAGCCCTGCCAGCACCGGGCAGAGCCGAAGAAATTTTTCGCGAGATTTCTGAGCTGTCGATCAGATGCAATATTAAGCATACAAATAATTGTTTTTGTTATACAAATAATCGCTTTCATATAAAAAATGCCAGAAAACTCAATGATTTTGAAAGTAAGCGCAACCATTTCGTCAAGTAGTGCGTAAAAGATTTAATAAAGCCACTAAGTTACCATTGGTGACGACAAATGATTACATTTGGCTATTGCTTGCTCCTAACGATCACGATTTCTAACCAAAACCTGATCAGCTATGATTATCCAATTTTGTGGATTGTCTGGCGTAGGAAAAACAACTCTTGCGTCCAGTACAAAAGAAATCCTCACCAACCTGGGAATTCCAGTCGAAGTTATTGACGGAGACCTTTATCGGAATAAGTTATGTAAAGAACTCGGATTCTCCAGAGCCGACAGACAGGAGAATATCAGAAGGCTTGGATTTATTGCCAGCAGATTCTCCGAGCAAGGTATAGTAAGCCTTATGAGCGTTATCAACCCATACGAGGAAACACGCCAGGAACTGGCATCCACCTACCCAAATGTAAAAACGATATTTATAGATTGCGATCTCAAAGAATTACTTCGCAGAGATACGAAAGGTCTGTATAAGAGGGCAATGCTTCCCACGGATAATCCTGAAAGACTTTCTAATTTGACGGGCGTTAACGACGTCTTTGAAATTCCTGCAAAACCTGATCTGTATTTACATACGGGACTGGACACGATCAAGAACTGCACCAGAAATATTTGCGAATTTGTAATTAAGGAGCTGGGAAAGCGTCCTGAGGCGATTGCAAGCAGAAGAAACAACCCTTTCCAACACCTGGCATATGGACAATAAAGTATTGATCATCGCCGGGATGCATCGGTCAGGCACTTCACTCATTACCCAATGGCTTCATCATTGCGGACTTCATGTTGGTGACAAGCTCTTGGGAAAAGGGATCGGGAATGATGACGGGCACTATGAGGATCTGGACTTCTATTCTTTCCATCAAACTCTTCTGAAATCGAGAAACCTTCCAGTTTCAGGGTTTGTCGAAAATTCATTTGTGGGCATGACAGAAAAGGAGAAATTGACCGCTCAAAAAATGATTTCCGAAAAAAACAACCGCTCTGTCGAATGGAGCTGGAAAGACCCCCGTACGTGTTTGTTTCTTCCAGACTATGACGAATTCATACCACAAGTATCTTATCTGGTGATTTACCGGAACTTTCGCTCATCTGTAAGTTCACTTATCATTCGTACCCAAAAAGTTATCAATAGTAAAGCAGATAAGGACGAAAATCGTAGCTTTTTTTCAAGATTGTGGCACAAAAGAGTTGCAAGGAAAGAAATTGATGAATTGTGCCGGCAGCATGTCAACTCTTTTTTGGCAGTTTGGATACTTTATAACCAGCAGATCTTAAATTTCATCAAAACCATCTCAGACGAGCGGTATCTTGTTCTAAATTACGAAACGCTGATAGCGAATGATAAAGATGCATTTTCATTTTTAAAAAATAGCTGGGAATTCTCTCTCAATTATGTCAGCATTTTAGATATTTATAAACCTTCTCTGATTAGCAAGGAATTAAACATCCGATACTATGCAGATAAAAATATCTTCCGGGAAGCATGCCGGGTTGAAGCCAGTCTGATGGAAAAATTTTTCACTCCTCGGGAAACAAAAACCCCAGCTTTGGGAACCCTATAAGCGCTCAAATAAATCCGTTTCAAAACAAATACTACCTCATGACGTTATAGGAAAAACAACGTCATGAATAAAAACACTATAGGATTGCTGCTTTCATCATTGCTTTTCCTGTTAATCACGGGTTGCTCCAAGCCCGTAAAGGAAATAACCGAGAGTCCTGATCCGGCGATCGTGGCACTTGACGCCTTTCCCTCCGTCAAATTTACTGCCCCCGTCGACATCCAACATCCGCCTGACGGTTCCAACAGGTTGTTTGTTGCCGAACAGGCTGGACTGATAAGGGTGATCAAAAACACCGGAAGTGTCGAAACTGCAATGACATTTCTGGATATCAAAAGTAAGGTTTTATCGGGGGGCGAACGCGGCTTACTTGGTCTTGCATTTCATCCAAATTTCAAAACCAACGGATATTTTTACGTCAATTATACTAGAGGAAATCCTCTGACAACGGTCATTGCCCGATATAGAGCAAATCTACCTCTAACTGACCAGGCCGATGCTTCAAGTGAAGTGATATTACTTACTTTTTCACAGCCATTCGACAATCACAACGGTGGGTCTTTACAATTTGGCAAAGATGGTTATCTGTACGTTGCAACCGGCGATGGCGGAAGTGGCGGAGATCCCTCTAACAATGCTCAGAACCGGAAAAGCATGCTTGGTAAAATTCTGAGATTGGATGTGAACGCGACCACAAGGGGAAATTATGGGATACCCGTTGATAATCCATTTGTAAATAATACGGAGGGTATCAACCCCGAAATCTATGCATATGGCTTGCGAAACCCCTGGAAAATCAGCTTTGATTCTACGACTGACAAGTTATTCGCAGCAGATGTTGGTCAGAACAGCAGAGAGGAGATCAATCTGATCATCAAAGGAGGCAATTACGGCTGGCGAATCAAAGAAGGAATTGACTGTTACAACCCTTCATCCAACTGCAATACGTCTGGACTTATTGAACCGATCTATGACTACAGCCAGTCAACCGGTGATAAATCCATTACCGGAGGATACGTTTACCATGGAAGTACACTTTTGACTTTGCGAGGCAAATACATATATGGTGACTATGTTAGTGGCCGTGTCTGGAGTTTAGAAATGAATGAAAACAAGGCAGGCGCCAATTCATTGATTATCGACAAGGCCGGCCTCGTTTCCACATTTGGGCAAGATGAAGCAGGCGAAGTCTATTTTGCAAATTATCAAAATGGAAAAATTATGAAGCTGGGTATCGCACAAAGGCCCTAAAATTTGTCCCAAACTTCAAAAACTGCATAAAAAATCATTATCAGGCACAGTACTACTTTCATTATGATGCCCGTAATAAAGCCAATAAAAGATCCTACTGCCGACTTAAATGCGCTTCTCATATTAGAACCACCAACCAGTTCGCCGATTAAGGCCCCCAAAAATGTTCCGATGAGCATCCCGATCGCAGGAACAAAGAAGAACCCGACCAGCAGACCAAGTGTAGCCCCGATCCCTCCGGCCCGGGTACCACCAAATTTCTTGGTCCCCCATACCGGAATATAATAATCCAGCACGGCAATCACTATAGTTACAAATCCGATGCTGAATAAGATAGTTTGACTGAATTCCGCAAAATTGCTCATCTGCAATAGCATGAGTCCGGCAAAGCTCAGCGGCGGCCCAGGCAATGGCAGAACAGCACCTGCGAGACCTGCGAGTAAGCAAACACTCCCTAAAATAAGCAGAAGAACATCCATTTCACCAAGTTTGGTTTCCAGCGACAATCTATTTTAATCGAAATCAATTAACAAAAAAACCTCCATCACTCCTATCTTTGCCGGAAATATGAAGGAAGGCAAATCATTCTATCATTCTATCTTTTAAATTATAATGTCCAAAGTACTAATCATTGGCGCTGGCGGTGTAGGAAGTGTGGTAGCACACAAGTGTGCCCTCAATAGCAACGTATTTTCCGAAATAATGCTCGCGAGTCGTACCAAGTCCAAGTGCGACAAAATTGCTGCCGAAATTAAGGAAATGCATGGTGTGAGCATTCAAACTGCTCAGGTTGATGCAGATATCGTTTCCGAAACCGTATTGCTCATCAAAAGGTTTCAACCTGAAATGCTGATCAATGTAGCGTTGCCATACCAGGATCTTACCCTGATGGAGGCATGCCTGGCCACCGGTATTCACTATTTGGACACTGCCAACTATGAACCCAAGGATGTTGCAAAATTTGAGTATAGCTGGCAATGGGCCTATCAGGATCGTTTTAAAGAGGCTGGTTTAATGGCACTATTGGGTTGTGGCTTTGATCCGGGCGTGACACAAGCATACACTGCTTATGCCAATAAACACCACTTCGATGAAATGCACTACCTGGATATTATTGATTGTAATGCAGGAGATCATGGAAAAGCATTTGCTACGAATTTTAATCCTGAGATTAACATCCGTGAAATCACCCAACCTGGACGATATTGGGAAAATGGTGAATGGATAGAAATCCCAGCGATGTCAATCCACAAACCGATTGAATATCCGGGAATCGGTCCAAAGGAAAGTTACGTTTTATACCACGAAGAGTTGGAGTCACTTGTTAAAAACTTCCCGACTTTAAAACGTGCCCGCTTTTGGATGACTTTCGGACAAGCCTACATCACACATTTGAATGTTTTGGAAAATGTGGGTATGACCAGTATTCACCCGATCACTTTCAAGGGAATTGAGATCGTGCCGCTTGAATTCTTAAAGGCGGTTCTTCCAGCCCCGGATTCACTGGGTGAAAATTATTCGGGACAGACATCAATCGGCTGCCAGATTAAAGGAATTCAAAATGGAGAAGAAAAAACATACTACGTTTGGAATAATTGTGATCATGCAGCCTGCTACAGGGAAGTAAAAGCGCAAGCTGTAAGTTACACCACCGGAGTTCCTGCTATGATTGGGGCTATGCTAATGCTCACCAACAAAGAATGGCAAAAACCTGGTGTATGGAATGTGGAAGAACTAAATCCGGATCCTTTTATGGATTTATTGAATCAGCAAGGCCTGCCCTGGCATGAAACAATAAATGAGGCGTTGCCGCACGAGTATCCGGCATAAAAATGAGTGCATAGCGACCATAGGAATAGACTTTTTATGATCGCTATGCTCTTCAATCATCCCTCCATGGTGATTGCCGCCTTTGTGCAGACACCACCTATCGGTGGATTAAATTTCGAAACTTTTACAATGACCTTGGTTACATCAGGATACTGCAATCTGATTTGCTCGATCACCCTGAAACCTATATGTTCAAGTAGTCTGGAAGGCTCCTGCATCACTTTATAGGCAATCTGGTATAATGTCGAATAATTAACCGTCAGGCTGAGCCGGTCCTGCTGAGCAGCGCGGATGAAATCTGTCTCAATCGTAATATCCAAGGCATATTTGTTGCCCATCTTTTGCTCCTCCTCGTAGAATCCATGGTAGGCAAAAAACTCGAGTCCTTCGAGCGCGATCGTCCCCATCAAATCTGATCAAAGAATGAACCGCCACCGTTTGACTTCTTGGGCTGACTGGTTTCTTGTGTACGAAATTTATTTACACCTGATTGAACATCTCTGGCCTTTTCTGCAACCTTGTGCATTTCAGCAAGAGCCTCACTCATTTCATCTGCAGCACTTTTAACAACTTCTTTCTCCTCCTCAACCTGCTTTTCGACGGGTTTCTCAACAACCGATTTTGCAATTACAGGTTCAGAGGTTTCAGGCTCTGGCTCAGGTTGGACTTCCTTCGCGGCCTCTTCAATAGCCTCTGTCGGTGCCACAATTTCGAACGCAACTTCTGGTTTATCGTCTTTAAGGACAAAATTTACCGGTTCCGGCTCACTTGGTTCCTCCGTATGTAAGGTAGGTTGGGCAAACAACTTCTTCGGGATTTCAATTTCGGAAACGTGTTGCTTTATTTCCTCCATCCGGTTCAAAACAGACTCCTTATCATATTTGCTTTCAAACCTTTCCACTGTTTCAATCGTACTGTTTGCAAGCGACGACAGCTGCACAATCAGATTGTCACGGAAATTTTCAATCGCTCTGAAATCACGCTCCTGTATCTTCATTTCAGACGCAAAATCCTCCTTAAATCGTTTCAAACGATCCTCCGTTTGGTTAATGATTTGATTGGTTCTATTCTCGGCCTCACTCACAAGATCGTCCGCCGTAACTTTTGATTCTGCTATTCGTTTTTCCGCCGTTTCGTTGGCTTCCTTTTCAATAAGTCTGCTGGTATCTTCAGCGGCTTTTAACGTTCTAAACAGTGTTGACTCGATATCTTTCAGTTTACTCAGTTCTTTTTCGGCGTATTCCAATTGCATTTTCAGCAAGTTATTTTCACTTGAAAAACGCTCCCATTCCTGCGATAATGAATTTAGAAACGCATCTACCTCATCTGGATCGTAACCTCTGAAAATCTTTTCAAAAGTGTGTTTGCGTATGTCTATAGCGGAAATTTTCATATTGCAATCTTGGCTTTGGTACTTAGTTGATAACAGTCGTGTAAGTTAAAGATATATGAATCATTTTTCAAAGTATTTACCAATAATCCCATATCATAAGTATTCAATTATTCGATGGCCCAAACCGAAATCATCCGGTCGTCACTGCAAGAAATAAGCTGGTTTTCATGCGTCGTCCAAAGCAGTTTATTCACCGATGTTCCATGGCCTGCGTGCCTCGCCCGATCAATTATTTTTTTGAGTTTAAACGTATCCGAATCCCAAACTTTAATCGATTTATCCATGCTGCAAGTGGCAAATAATTTATTATCAGGGCTAAAACAAATATGATTTACGGCATACAAATGAGCTGGGATATCAACTACAGATTCATAATTTCCAGCAACGTCCCATATCATTAGATGCGCATCACGACCTGTGGTAAAGAGGTAACGACCATCCGGGGAATATTGTACAGAAAAAACTGAATTATTATGTGAACGGATCGTTTTTTTGAGCGCAAATCCATCCATATCGAAGATGTGAACATTGCTTTCACTATCTCCCGTAGCAAATTCCCGGGTCAATGGATTCACTGCAATCGAGCGGATACTTTTGTGAGAAATCTTGATATGTTTTTGCACTGAAAATGAAGGAATGTCCATAATTATGATGATCCCTTCCCCGGTTGCAATCAAAGCCTTATCTCCCCAAATTTGGATGTCAAAAATCGCAGCTGTGGTTATTTTTGCCGTATTTTCAATTGTATTACTGACTGGATCAAGTATTTGGACCCCCTCATAATTCTGGCCTATCCACAACTTATGCCGAAGCTTATCAAAGCAAAGCGCATAAACTGACATGCCCACTTTCGCCACCAGGTTACCCAGATCGGGTTTGGTTAAATCCCACTGAATGACAAAGCCATCGCCACCTGCCGAGTAAAATCCCTGGGGTCTAGAATCTGAAATAATTGTATAAACACTATCCCTATGACCAGAAAAAGTATCTACTTTGCGAATATTCATATTTGTATTGTACTGTGAATCCAATGGTGTAAAAAGAAAGGCTGCTATAAAGCAGGTCGCCACTTTTGGCACCAGTAGAGGTTGTAGCTGACATTTTTAACATAATTAATATGCCCCTCGTTCATTCCGAAAAGATTGAAGAGACCAGTACCTTACTCGTTTGGGAATTAACCGAGACCGAAAACGAGCTGTGGGGAATGCTGGATTCTCCCCACAATTTCAGCGATCTTGACACCATTTCGCATCCCCAGAAGAAAAGGGAGTGGCTGGCAAGCCGGCTATTAATAAAGATACTTACAGAAGAACTCGGTGAAATCTATAAGGGTACATATAAGGACGATCACGGCAAGGTGTTTCTATTTCATGATAATGCTCACATCTCTATCACCCATACTTTCGATTATGTTGCAGCCGTTTTGGATCCGTCAAAACCCGTTGGCATTGATATGGAAAAACTGGACCCGAAATTGCAGCGAACCGCTAAAAAATTCCTGAATGATCAGGAATTCCTTCACGCTTCCAACGACATCAATCTTTTAGCTACGTACTGGTGTGCAAAGGAAGCAATATATAAACTGTACGGAAAAAATAAGGTGAGTTTCAAAGATGACATTACCGTCTCAGGTTTTTCATCCCAAGATCCGTTACTTAGTGGGTCAGTAAACAACGGTTCAGAAACCATTTGTTGCAAGTTTCACATGAGGTGGTTCGATGACTATTGCCTCGCAATCGCCATTTAGTCCACTGAAAAGACCATGGTCCTGTTAAACAGAGTATGGCCACATACCAGTTCATTTTTGGGGCTACTCTTCGTCGACATCATCTAACGTTGAAGTAAGTATTTTCTCAATCTCCTTCACCTTGTCATGGTCACCGGTTTTTTCGTAGGAAAAAATCAGACTTCTGAGAACCCGTTGGATAATTTCAAGATTTGTACAAGGCTGATAAAAAATATCCTTAGGCTTGATATTCAGTTGCGCTATGTAATGATCTATGTCCGTTTTTGAGAATATAATACCCCTGTTAAATACGTTTATGTAAAACTGCGTTTGACTGTTTTTGTAGGTCAAAACAAACAAATTCGGGAGATTCACACCATAAACACTCAAATTGAGCTTACGAGCGATGAGAAGATATATCACGCATAGTGTGATCGGATTCCCACGTTTGCTTTCCAACACCACGTTGATCATGGAATTAGACGGCGAATGGAAATTTTTCGTATTGGCAGCAAAGTTCATGCTACCGAAAAATATGCTATTTATCCGTTTAATTTGCTCTACAGCATTCATTTCATCCTGAAACTGCACCCATATATCGAAGTATAGCTGATCAACGATTGAGGACAGTTTTTCAAGTGACAGATCGGGATAATGGTAGGTTGCCAAAATCCACATACCCTCCAGTAAATCCAGTCCCTCGCCATTTTTCCAGGCCTGGAGTCGTTCGATCATGATACCTAATTGCAGCTCATGAATCAATTCCTCAATTTTCCGTTGAATAATCGGGTTAAAGCTTTCTTCCCATTCCGTTTCCAAAAATGGGATCACATTTCCTCCCAGTGATAAGATTTTCCCCTCAACGTGCTGCGTTACCTCGTGATCTTCGTCATCAAGCAGGTATATCAGCGCCTTAATTTCGCTCTTGTTCATCTTACGTCGAATTTGCATTTCACAACCAACAGATAAATAAAAACATTTTTTTTTTATGGACGTCAAATTTTCTACTTTTGCCCGGAAAAAAATTGTAAAATTCAAGGATAGCAAGCCATCAATTTGACAAAAAACATTTGTTTTTAGAGCGTATGAAGTATTAATGCGTTTAATTTACTCAACATAAAATTTTGAATCAATAAATAAACACATGAAAATTCTTGTTACCGGCGGAGTAGGTTTTATTGGTTCCCACACGGTGGTCGAACTCCACAATTCAGGATTTGAACCCGTTATCCTTGATAACCTTTACAACTCCAATCTTGGAGTGTTGGATGGAATAAAAAAGATCACGGGTAAAGATTTCCCATTTTATGAGGCGGATTGTAATGACATTTCCAAAGTCAGGGAAATATTTGAAAAGGAACAATTTGACGGGGTTATTCATTTTGCAGCTTATAAGGCTGTTGGAGAATCCGTGGAAAAGCCTCTGAACTATTACGAAAACAATTTGCTTTCACTTCTCATTCTTCTTAAAGTAATGAAGGAGTATAATGTAAATAAATTCGTTTTCTCTTCTTCCTGTACCGTGTATGGCCAGCCAGAATTTATCCCCGTAACTGAATTTACACCACGCCAGCCAGCGACTTCTCCGTACGGAAACACAAAGGCTATTGCCGAAGATA
>Ga0123337_10000148_pt1 | contig 142106 bp, 145 predicted proteins | sample frozenSSSSmetaG_FD_89792 | JGI IMG/M metagenome (GOLD analysis project Ga0123337, IMG submission 89792) | Glacier valley bacterial and archeal communities from Borup Fiord, Nunavut, Canada, to study Microbial Dark Matter (Phase II) -... | ecosystem: Environmental > Aquatic > Freshwater > Ice...
CCCCCTTCCCCTTCCCCTTCCCCCCACCCCACCCCTCCCCTCCCCTCCGCCCTCTATGAGGTATGCACATACCATACCTACCATACCTAGAGTACCTATGTACTCTGCTCTCCCTCTTCTACCCGCCGCTGACTCGCTATCGTTGTCCGAAAGGCTACCTGGGTACTTGGGTACTTGGGACTTGGTTACTTGTGAAAAAAAGTGATACCAGTGCCGTGCCGCCTGCCTTGTCTTGTCTTGTCTTGTCTTGTCTTGTCTTGCCTTCTCCACACATAATTCCCCTTCTCTTCCCTGGAGAAGTGTGCCGTGCCTAGAAAGAACGTATAAGAGTCCCGATCCCCTCGGTACTTCTTCGCCTCCTTTTGCACGCCTTTCTCGCCCATACACCCACCACACCACACCACCAACACGGACACACGTCGTTCCCCTGGAGGACAACAATACAACACAAGACAAGACAAGACAACACAATACAACCCCTAGGACGTCGTTGATTATTATCACAGCAATCTCTATTGTCGTCCATCTCCAGGAAAGATCGAAAGATTGAAAGATCGAAAGATTCAAAGATTCCTGCTTACGAAAGTTGGTCCCGGCCTTATACAACGGTTCAACCGCAACCTGTCCACCAACTCTACTCTACTCCGTGTTAGGCCCGACGTTTACCCAATTACCGCCAAGTTTAACCCACACACCTCCTCCGCCCCCCCCCCAAACTATAATAATACCATCCCCACGCTGCCAACCATCGTTGTCCCGTCTACTCCGGATCATCGACACAGCGCACAACACTCTCTATTATTACGACTTTCTCACAGCGATCACGTCGTCACAACTTCACATTTTCCTCAACTCAACACCACACCACACCGTCAACGCCTACACCTACATTTTGCCACCTACATTCAGACGTGTGCTTCATAGTGTTTCGTTATCACTGATCACTTTTCGACCGTCGAGGTCGTCAATTGTCTCTCTCATAGAAAAGGTGCTCGACTACGCTGCGGCGGCGATCACATGCAACGCGCCTCGTCCGCAGTAGATTTCTCAAATCTATTGAACCCCCAGTCGACTCTCGAGCAACAGCAAGAGGCTGCGAGGCAGAAGCTCGCCTTCTTATCCCAGCAACAGCAGGAGGCAGAAATGGCCGCTGTTAGCATGATGCCCAACATGATCGGTGGACAGTCGCAGCATGGAGGCGAGGACAGACCCGATCTGCCCCGACCATACAAGTGTCCGTTGTGCGATAAGGCCTTTCATCGTCTAGAACATCAGACCAGGCATATCCGGACTCACACCGGCGAGAAACCCCATGCGTGCCAGTTCCAGGGCTGCACAAAGCGCTTCAGTCGGTCGGACGAGCTTACTCGACACTCGAGAATCCACAACAACCCGAACTCGAGAAGAAGCAACAAGGTGCAGCAGAATGTGAACCAGGCCATCCAGAATGGAATGCAGCAGGATTTGCCGGCAATGGCTACGATGATGCCGCCACCAAACAAGAACTTCTCTCGCTCAGCGCCCGCATCCGCGATCGGCTCTCCAAATGTGTCTCCACCTCACTCATATTCCTCATACTCCACGGCTATGCCTTCGAACTTGAATCCCTACGGTCGCAGCAACGGATCGAGCCCCAATGGAGCCCAACAACAGTCTTTGGACATCAACCTTCTAGCAACAGCTGCGACCCAGGTCGAGCGTGAGAGCATGCCAGCGACACACCTTCCTCAACACGGCAGCTCAAGGCATCATCCATACTACAGCCATAGCAGTCACAACAGTAGAAACCACTTGCCTTCGCTGTCTGCTTACGCCATGTCCCGGTCGCACTCCCACGAGAACGAGGAGGACCACTATGCTCAGCAACGCCACGCAAAGCGGAGCAGACCAAACTCGCCACAGTCCACTGCACCATCATCTCCAACCTTCTCGCACGATTCCTTATCTCCAACGCCAGATCACACTCCTCTCGCGACACCAGCTCATTCGCCACGCTTGAGACCGTACGCTGCACCATATGGTAGCGGATATGACCTCCCGGGCATCCGCAACCTCTCTCTGCAGCACACTCCGGCACTCGCACCTATGGAGCCTCAAAAGCTCGATGGCCAATATCATTCGAGCGGCCAGGGTACGAACACGGCCACACGACAGGGCCTCACAATCAGTGACATCATGTCTCGCGCCGACGGAGCACAGCGCAAGTTGCCAGTTCCTCAGGTTCCCAAGGTCGCTGTGCAGGATTTGTTGACACCTGAAAGTGGCTTTAACTCTTCTGGTCAGTCTTCTGCGGCGGGCTCGGTTGCGGGTGATTTCGAGAGGCTATGAGAAAAGTGCATGAACGCGCATATGATAGACTACTGCTGTATTGAAGGCGTTTGAGAGGGATGGGGGAGGGACGGCCGGTAACTCCACACTTATTACGATAATATGCTCTGCGAATGGATTTGGATGGGAGATAGGCGAGGAATGAGTTCGATGCGCATCAACGGTGCTGGTAGCTACCAGTCACATACGACCGAGATACTGCACAATTCCGCGGTCCGCTTTGGATTTCCACCTTGTTCTTTTCCTATCGACTAGAAATTTCCACTTTTTTTTTGACAATCGACTTTTACGATTCAGCATCCTTCAATTATTCCGATCCACTGCTTTCTCGGGCTCTTGGGCGACTAGGGGGAATATTCGGATTTGGGAGGGCAACAACAACTTATAGACTTGGGATACAGGGATGTCAACGGGACTCGGAAGGGACGTACGGCCTAGGCCTGGGGTGTTTTTCTTGTAGTATTTTTTTTTTTTTACCTTGGGCTTTCTGGTGGTTAGGCTGTATAGAATTCATGACGAGAGGGTATGGTGGGACTCTGGGATATTGGGAGCTGGTTGTTGTGGACTGATAGAGGGGACGGGGGACGCGACTAGGCGGACTAGAACTGCATTGTTTTGGTCTCTCGGGCGTGCTTGCGGGGAGGGACGGCAGTCAGTCAGCCAGTTCAGATGAATCGAGACCTTTACCATACCACACCATACCACTCCCATCTCTCATGTGCTTCGCGTTGTGTGTTACTAAGGCGCTGACGCAGACACTGGGGATGCGATGTGTCATCGTCTGACGATGTCCATGTCGTGCTCCATGCTCGATGGGGGTGGCCTGGCTACGTAGAGGCCGTCTGTCTGTCTGGCAGCGCGATGCCACAATGTGCCCATCGCCCCCCTCGCCCGGACCCCCGATTGAGGTGCGCTGAGGCTCGACACGGCTGGCTGGCTGGCTGGCGGGGAAGATCGCTGAGATCCCGTGCAGTAGGGGGTTGCAGCGGAGAAGGGGAGGGGGAAGGTGCGTGTGGCTTGTTTCATTGGGTTGGCGGTTAGGTAGGGGTAAGGAGGAAGGGTGGGAGGGGCGGAAGGGGAAGTGGTGGTGGAGGTGCCGGGTTGTGTGTGGGGGTGGCGCGTCTTTGTGTACAGTACAGGTTGGAGATGAAGAAGAAGAAGAAGAAGAAGAAGAAGAAGAAGAAAGAGAAGATCAGGAGTGATGGATGGATGGATGGATGGGTATACAACACGGCGAGCACAGCATCTCCTCGCCCCCTCTCCCTCTCCCGAACGCGTCCCCCGCCCCAGCGTCCACGTACGTCGCAACCAGCCGTATGGGCCACACACACACACGTCGTAGAAAGCGTCGACGACACATACATACATACATAGCCCCCGTATAAGAGCTCGAATACGAGAGGAGCACAGAGCACAGCGCAGAGGAGCACAGCATCTAGGCATCACCGGTCCCGCCGCAATGCACCACACCACACCACACCACACCGCTCAGGCCGTCTGCGCCGCACGCCTCACATCTGGAGTCGACGGGCCGCGATGCCCGCGCCAGATCGTGGCGGGGTGTGGGGGGGGGGGGGGGGGGTGGGGGGGGGGGGGGGGGGGGGGGGGGCGTTGCGTGTGGGGTCGGGAGAGTAGGGGCATGGAGATGTGCACGACACGACACGACATGCTGTGATGGGACTGTTGGCTGCGCACGGGTTTGGAGGGCGGTGAGCTGGGCTGGATGGGAAAGGAGATGGGTTTGTTTGCTTGCTGGGGGTTGTTGCGTGGGCGGGCTGCGGATGTGGCTGCTTCATAGGCTGGCGAGCGAGGAGGATGGGGAGGGGTGTGGTGTGGTGTCTGTTGGGATACTCCAGCGGGGGAGTGCAGAGGCGCTCGTTGGCCCAAGGCGCGCAGACTTTGGTGGCGTGGTACGGTATGTACATGTTGCTATAGGAGGGAGGGGCGATGGCGCGATAGGAGCCTGCGGATAGAGTTGTGTGGTATGATGGGATGAGACGTGAGGTGAGGCTGCCGAGACAGGCATGTTACGGGAGATAGATGGGAAGGAGGGAAGCTGTTGTTGTTGAGGCAGGAGAGGGCGGCTAGGATCGGGGTGGGATGGATGGCTGTTGTTGTGTCGCATCTGTACATATTGAGGGGAACCTAAGAAGAGAATGGATGCGGGGAGAGAAGGGGGGAAAGAGAATGAGGGATCGGCGCGGGAGGAGATGAGATATATGATGGCGTTACATAGGTGATAACAGCGGAGTTTCAAGAGGCGGGATCTTTCAGTGCAGCATACATATATTAACTCCTGTCTGGCTCTGGTAGTTTAATGTACGTATTGTACGTGTCAACCCTGCCCTTGACGTGCGTGTACATGCATGTATGTGTTGTGTTGTATTGTACTGTAAGTGCTGAAACTTGGTAATAAGTAGCTATGTAGAGAGCTAAGACAAGAAATGGATGAGCAATAATTCAAAAATGGTAAAATGGTAAAAAGGTAAAGCTAAAGCAATAGAAAATAACATAATAATAACATAATAATATCCTCACTCCATTCTTCTACCTCCAGACCTTTCTTTAGAGTTCACGCTCGCCCCTTCGAGTCTAGGCCGCCAGCCCCGCACCGCCAGCCCCGCAAAACCCCAAACAAAGTCTGGGGAAGTTGACATCATCACCACAAACCTTGCCCAACATCATCCTACGTTTCATAAGGTGTTCTCTCTCTCTCTCTTTCTTAGGCCCACCTGCTTTTTCTAGCCCAGCTCATCCGATGCTATCTAGGCAATGAATGGCATGACCGGCATGGCGCCATGCCACGGCCCATGGCCCATGACATCTCGAAAGCTGGGAGCGGTGTGACGCCCTGCTAGTCATTAATGTATATCATTTGGCTGCCGCATTGCATTGCATTGCATTGCATCGCAGCACGCAGCAGCAGCAGCAGCAGCAGCAGCAGTATCAGAGGGAGGATCGGTGGATAATGGAGACTGAGAGGTGAGGCCTTGTCGTTGTCGGTGAGCTAGATAATGGAGACTGAGACATGAGGTGAGGACAGACAGCAAGGGACAAGGACAAGGCACGAGAATAGAGTGGGAGAATCGACCGTGATGCCTTCCGCTGAACACTAAACGCTGTATGGTTGAGGGGCTTGGCTGGATGCTACGATGAAGAGATTTCGCGCCCGCGAAAGTCTAATTGTGAGCTAGAGCCTTATTCTCCTCGACAGCTCTCATCAAGTTGGACATAAATCGCGGCCTAAGCTCGGCATATGCACGCTGCCGTATGGTATGCTATGATCGGGTACATTTTCATTTCCGTGGTCAAGACATCCGCGGTTCTCTAGAGAGGTGATTGATTGATGATGTTTTCCCAGACCACCTGCTCCTGAAATAGGTACCTACCCTTCATCCGACACAACCCGCTCGTCTCTCCCTCCCTCCCTACCTCCCTCAACAATATAACAATATAACAATATCCCGACGTCGCGCCGCACCGCACCACACCACACCACAACACACCACGCCCTCCTTGCCTTGCGCTAATCAATCCCGCGTCGGGGCGGGGGGGACACCGGGGGAGCGGGAGATCAAGAGAAGAAGAGCCGGCAGCAGATAAGCCTTGTGCTGTGGTGGTGGGGTAAGATAACGATTAGGATGGATGTTGCGATAACGGCACCATGGCACCATCTATCCAGATAAGATCCAGATGAGATTCAGGGCCTCGATTCCTGTGGAGTAAGACGATGATGGCGAGCTGGACGGTCAACCTCATCAGTCTCCATCCAGCCTGTCTTGCTGCAGCGAACCGCCTTCTCTCGACTGTATCTCAGCATCAGCACATCTTTTCTGAACGACACGACAAGGCATGACGGCACTGTCTTCATCAAACCATGATTTTGAGTAGGTAGCACATAGGTGCGGATCTGGATGAGAATCCAATGATCCCACAATCTTTATACTGCACGCCTCAGATCACTGTGGCAGCCACAAAGAAGTGCTTCTCCTCCTGTAAGGAATATTATATTTATGTCGAGGACGTCCCGATATGGGATAATATGTTTGTCTGTCCTAACAATTACATGCCACGTTTTCGACGCCTCAAACCAATACATACATGTTATACATGTGCCTCCCCCATCGAAGGTCTTCTGGTATATAATAATGAGCACACCTACTGATCTTCTAACCCACCAACGCCTTCCCATCACAATGAAGACCACAAGCTAGCCAGCAACAACCCAGCTGTACTGATCAAGACGAAATTTTCATTGAACATCGCATTCCGCGCCCCAATGGACTTCTTCGTCTCAGCGGGTGGGGCCGAACTCGTCACAATCGAACTCGTCACAGTCGAACTCGTCACAGTCGAACTCGTCACAGTCGAACTCGTCACAGTCGCACTCGGCACAGTCGAACTCGGCAGGGTCGTAGGATCAGTATTGACCGACGTACTATCCGCAGCTCCATTGCTCGTCGTCGTCGGGCGCGGGTGTGTCAACAGTCCCTGGATCACCTCCAGCGCACCCAGTTGCTGGCCAGGGCCAAACATACCGTCGCTGCCACCCACATACCACTTGGAGCCGCATTGCTCGCCAGTAGCACCACCCGAACACCCCTCCGCAGCCGCCGCCGCCGACGTGCTGAGCAGCGTGTATATAGCCTCCGCTGTAAAAGGGGCTAGCTTCATCGTTGCCCACATGAAGCGCCCAAGATATGCTTTGAAGGAGAGCATATCGTTGTTGCACGTGGACACGCTCTCGCAGGCCGACTCTGTCATGACGTTCGTCGCATTCTCTGCTGGGCTAAAGAACGCAGCTGAGGCGGCGAGGAGACCCGAAACACGATCTTGCCAGATGTTGCTGCCGTTGGTGTAGTTGTAGAGAACAGCCGCACCATACATAGCAATACCCGCAGTATAGCTATATCGGGTGTGGTCGATCTCGGTGCAATTCAGCAGATCATCACTGCCATCGAATACCTCGTATCTGGAATTGACAAGACCAATTCTAGCACTCCAGTCCCAAGATTTCTCGGCCCATTCGAGATATGTGCTATTTCCAGTATGGCGTGCGAGACGGGCAGAAAGCTGGAAGAATGCCATATTCGAGACTGAATTCTTGTAGTTGTAGCCATTATTCGCCGAGAATACCTGCCATTTCAATCCTCCATTGCAGCTCTCCAGATCCCAGCGCCGAGCCTGTGTGTTCCATAGATTGATAGTGAGCTGCAACCAACTCGGAACTGGAGAAGGCGGAGTCTGCCAGTCGTACTCGGCAGCAGTCATGGTTGCAAACCCCCAGAATGCTTGGTCATCGTTGCCCATCTCCCCGAACCGGAGAGGCACCATGAAATCATAGGTGGGACTAACTTGACTGACCAGCGCTTCGTAGGTCACATCGTTGTAGCTCGAATCTCCCGTCGCACTCCAGTAATCAATCATGGCGCCCCACATCGCACCAGCTTCCCACCAGTAGTATGGTCGTGGCAGGACACCGATGGTGTCTGGAGTCTTCGTGACATTGCCCGTATAATATTTCATCAGCCCATAGGCGATTTTGCTCGTTGCGGTCTTGATTGACGCTGCTCGAGTCCGTTAGCTGACTGATACTGAATGGAGAGGAGTTCTTGAGCCATACCTGGATCGTTGACATCGAGTTCAATGGCGTGCGCAAGATCTGCTGCTGCAGTGAGCAGTGCCAGCCCAGAGGCAAAAAGATTGACTTTCATCGATGGCGACAAAGTTCCGAACTTTTCAAGCGCGGAACCTCATTGCCTCAATTATTGTCTACAGAACAACAAACACCAGGCTCCGAGAACCAGAAGACGCGATGAGGAAAGGAAGCGCATCAACATTGAATAAATACGAGCTTAAGGCTCAAGAACTCGTATTCCGTATCCGCCAGTCGGACATTCGATCCTTCCACATCTGGCTGGGACCCGCCCGTCGAATTGCCTGAACATGAATCGCATGGGCCACATCTGGGCAATGGCCATAGAGAAATAATGAAAATATGAACATAACATAACGCAAGAGCATTCAGGCACAAAGGACCAAGGGTCGCTTCGCAAGGCTAACGAAAGCCGTGCCGCAAGTCAGGTTCTAGGCGCGATTTCCGAGTTCTAGTTTCCCAATTCTCAGTTTTCGGTACCACGAACCATGCAAATCATGCGCCGAAGCGCTATAATATATGTAAGATGCGAAGAGAGAAGACGCCTATGAAGAGCACGGAAAGCATATATACCTCTGGTAACATAGGTATTCAGCTCCTAAGAGCCTACTGTACCGTATGGCAATGCCGAGGCCTTTAACTCTGTGCCAAGTCCGTCAAATCCTTACTTGGGCAACTAAACCAGCATAACCTTGGTCTCTGCGGCACAGCTTTCCATTTCCATCCCGATTACGGAGAAGACAGCATGATTCCGGTCCATTATTGGCCTATGTTGTGACACTCTACTTTCTAGTCATTATTCCGGCTCTTTTCATGTCATCGAATAATATCATCAGGTCGTTCAATCTGGCCATACGCCGCCAAATAAACCCTAAATCTCTCTACACCACTTCGCCATAACAGTACTCAAGCCTTCCACGCTTCCTGGTATTTCTTCCAAACCAACGTCCACCTTCCACATCTTCCCTTCTCGCCCAACTCCTCCTCCCCCGAAACCTCCCATAGGACCTGCGCCCATGCTGGCCGGAAGAAGTAATTCGTACTCGACCAATCTCTCCCAACTGGCCATCGCCACTTCCTTGCCCCACACCTTTGCTCCCCCTCCTAAGGCAGCGACACCGGTGCTACTGGTTTGAATCTTGTGTTTTGATGTCAGGTTCGAGTATTCGTCATATGCCATGGCGAAATTGCACGTATCCGTGTCAAGGACGATATCAAGCCGTGCAGCGCAGATGAGAAGTGCAAGATCGAGCTCTGCGAGACCCTGCAGAATATGCAGCTTTGAATCAGGCGGCGAGACAGAAGGTTGTTGGGCGAAGAATGATTTCGACGTTAGTGGCAGTGATCGAGGCGTAAGGGTGGCGATGGGCAGGATGCAAGTGTTGAAGAATGCGGGCACAGACTTGCTCCGGTAAAACGTCCTTTGAAGATGCGTTTTAAACGATGCATCTTCGTTGTATAAATCCTACAAAGAGAATTAGATGAGATGTATGAGGGACTTCAGGCCAACTTACGTCGATCATGGAGTCCCAATATTCCTGAAATTCTTCCTGCCCGGGAACTCCAGGATCAAAGCCTTCCTCGACGAACTCGTTCATGTCTACTTGGAGCCCTTGCTTGCATACCTCCCAGTATGCGGCAGCACTTCGTGGTAGCGGTAGATGTACATATCGATGACTGAATCTGCTTTTGACTCTCTTCTCGAGGGATTCAACCACGTCAATCTTTGTCGTGATTCCCAGGACAGCTATAGGCGCCTTTCTTGCTTGAGCAATATCGAAGAGGTTATAAAGCAGAGTTTGACGAGGATGTGATGCGAAGAGGTCGAATTCGTCGAGAATAAAGACAACAGACTTGGCCGTATGGTCAGCTCTATCTTCGGATATCTCTGAAGGATGAGATAAGAGGGCTAGCAGCGAAGCCAATGTGTCCGCGTAATTATTTGTCTTAGATGTGAGATCTTCTTCAATTTCCATTTCGCGGCCAAGCTGTCTCCATATCTCCCGCAAGGCCAGCTTGTCATCAGTATGTATGAATCCATTGAGCCTAACCACGTGGAAGTCCTCTCGATGCTCTTCGGATAGATCTGATATAACCGTTTCGACAAGCTACAGAGCATGTTAGTTTGCGGAATTTGGGATGGATTGAGCGCGTAAGAGTTACAGTTGTCTTCCCACACCCTCTAGCCCCGATAATCAGCATAGAGTTTCCTTCTCCGGAAACAACAGTCTGTTCCACTACTTGATGCACTTTCTGCAACTCATCATCGAGACCTTGTAGCTTTAGCCGCCTCCTCCCTGTTAGTTTGTCCAGTACGAGCTTTTGCATGATCATCAGATGGCCGTCCAACCCTTCTATACCTGGGATCTCCGGCCCTCCAATGCCGATGGACGGCTCGTTAATCATCTCGAGCTCCATCATTGGCACTTCTTCTGTGCATTCGCATAGCAGCAAGCATTGTTGCCGTTGTGTCAGTGTCAGTGTCGTCAAGTTCTAGTTTATGCACACGGATCGGATCGCGTGCAGACGCGTCGCACTAAATCGATCGAGCGAGCGAGGCGCAAAGTAAAGTGGTTCAAGAGGCACAGACCAAGGTATTTGTACGTACATACGTATGTACCCATGTTTATATTTTTATATTTCTACCAGAAATAGTTATTACCTTAAATTGATCAGATTAAATCTTTCCTTTTCCTTTTCCTTTTCATTTTCATTTTCATTTTCATTTCAATCTTCTGTTGCAGTCGGGTGAGCTTCCTTTGACCCAAGAAGATGACAGCATCTAATTCATTCCACTATTCATCGAGAGCTTCCGCGTGAAGTTGGTAGCTCCGATCAATGCTTCGCACCAGGCGCATAGAGGTCCTATCTATGCTCCAGAGCACATATGTATGGTATCTACACAGCAAAGAGGCCTGTGCAAGCACAGTACCTGCTGTGTAAGACCTGCAGCTTGATAGACCAGATACTCTGCTCCCCATGAGCCTGAATGTCGAGAGCAATCTCGAGAGCAATATCCAGCGCAACGTCGAGGGCACCGCCGAGGCAATCCAGAGCCGCTCCGCCGTCTTACATGCATGCTTTTCCATCATCGATCATCGCAGACATGACGAGCTACCTTCCTCATTCGAGATTCTCATATTGCCAAGCAACTGCAACGGGTCTCGGTAGTTGCTTCTTCACGCCCTGCATATTCTACATGCCATATTACCCCTCTGACGAGATGGAAGCTTCTGCAGCTCAACGATCGCCCTCTTCTTGAGTTAAGATCCAACGCTGTGTTCAGACTGCTAATGCCGATGTGCAACGAGTCTTTCTTTTGTGACAGGTATCATGTCGTCTTCGCTATCTACATAGCTTCTGCTTCTTCTTTTGCCTCTCCCCATACTTTCTTCCAGGAACCAAATTAGTGATGACCAGCGGGGTATTTGGTGAGCACGGCATTGCAGCTAGCATGGCTGGCACCTTGCAAGTGCATATTCTCTGGGTAATCGTCAGCATCTTTCGTATTGCACAGAATATGTACCTGGTGCAACTTTTCTCCTTCCTTCCTTGGCCTAAGCATCATGGCCTCACGCAATCAAATAGATGTAGGCATCTTATCGTCTCCGCATTTGGTATCTCAGCTTTTCCTCGTTTCTTGGCTATTTCGCAATATTATCTCATGGATCCGGACAAGGAATTGGAAGGGCTGTACTCTGTTAATTGGACTCGGGGCTCTCTATAAGAGAGCGATTATCCTCTGCTACTTGTTTTCTCTTGCCTCAACTCCTTTTCACAATCCAGTCTCTATCAAGCAATATGAAAATCATCCAAGTTGCATTTGCCACCTTGGCAGTTATTGGAACTGCTCTTGCAGCTCCTTCGGGACCCAGTTCCCATAAACCACCAAAGAATGGCCATCCGGCCCACCATGGCGGTCATGGGCCACCTCATAATCCCCGGCTCCCTCTGGTCGAGTCCGTAAGTGTAAAACCATTGCCATGCATTGCAATAGCTTCACTCATTCTATGAAAACAGGCAAAACTCCGAAAGGCTCTCCTCCTTCCGCAACTGTTCGCGAAAGCCCAGATCCTCCAAGACTTTGCCTACTCGACAGTTGAGAGAAACCGTCTGATTGGGACTCCAGGCCACAATAAGACAATTAATTGGCTTTACGACACAATTGCCAAGTATCCAGATTACTACACCGTCGAGTACCAGCCTTTCGACCTGGCTCTGGCTGTGAGTGCGAACCTCACAGTTAACGATGCGCCTCTCGAAGTTTTTGGAGTCTCCCTTGCTCCAGGCGGGAGCGTGACGGGCAAAATTGTGGCTGTTGCCAACCTTGGATGTGAGGCGGTATGTGATCGCATTCGTTTGCTGTTAATTCATACTGATGTTGTACAGTCGGATTTTCCAGATGTTAAAGGCGCCATAATTTTAGTATTTCGTGGTTCCTGTCAGTCGGCTCAAAAAGTTGCTCTAGGTGCAACAGCTGGAGCTGTCGGAGCCATTGTTTACAATAATGTGGAGGGCAATTTGGATGGCTACTCATTGCAAAGAATTTCGACTCCTGAAGGCCCTTATGTTCCAACAGGCGGAATCTCCCAGGCAGATGGTCTGACATTGCTTGCTAGACTCGCTGCAGGCGAAGAGATTATTGCTGCTTTGTCTACGACTACTAAAGTCACCACGACGTAATATATCCTCGCTGACAATGATATATGTTCAATGGCTAATGGAGGCATGTAGATACAACGTTATCGCCGAGACCATCGAGGGAGACCACGACAACGTCTTGCACATCTGCGGTCATTCAGATTCAGTTGCAGCTGGTGAGTAATTCGCATTTTAGAGCCCTGGCAGTTCATGTCCTAGATATCCAACTATTGGGAATATTGCGGATGAATTGGTTGCTTACAATCTTCAGGCCCTGGTATCAATGATAATGGATCTGGCACCATTTCTATCCTGGAAACGGCCATTCAACTCACAAAATATTCCGTCAAGAACGCTGTTCGCTTCTCTTGGTAAGACCAGGGCCGTTTCTATGATTATTTTTCGCATTCTAATGATAGTTCAGGTGGTCTGCCGAGGAATCTGGCCTGCTTGGTGCAGCATACTACGTGTCGGAGTTGACTCAAGAAGAACTAGATCAGCAACGCCTGGTCCTTGATTTCGACATGATGGCCTCGCCCAACTTCGCCTACCAGATCTACGATGGTGACGGATCAAGTTATAATCTCTCAGGCCCAGCCGGCTCAGCTGAAGCAGAACACGAGTTCGAATTCTACTTCTCCAAGATCGCCGGGCTGAACTTCACATCGATCGAATTTGACGGACGATCTGACTATGGGCCATTCTTGGAGGCTGGCGTCGCTAGCGGAGGCATTGCCTGTGGCGCCGAAGGGATCAAAACTGTTGAGGAGCAAGCTATGTTTGGTGGAGAGGCAGGAGTTGCTTATGATATTAATTATCATGGGACGTATGACGATATCAAGAATGTGAATGGCGAGGCCTGGATTGAGATGTCTAAGGCAATCGCACATATGACTGCGAAGTATGCAAGGAGCTGGGAGTCTATTCCACCGAGGAAGGCGAAGAGAAGCTCCATTGCCAAGAGAGAAGTCACAGCTAAGAGTGTAGGGAAGACCTGGGGTATCTAAAAAAAAAAGAAAGCTCGGGACAGTATATCGGTCTAAGGCATTAGCTGTTCGTGATGAGGATATAACCATGCGATTCATCAATCGAGCAAGTGCCTGCTCCTAGCACTTTGCAAAGCACACACGCTCTGCTTCGTACGAGTAGGGTAGCACTGCAAATTACAACAACAAGGGCTGATCCCCCTGTGACGATGCAGGCGGGCTTGCTTTTCTAGATTTGGCCTGTGCACATAAGATTAAGCCCGTATTATGGCAAAGTATGGAAATAGATTCCAAATTCCTAATAAGTGGTAGGCATCGATGGAGTAAGCACGGGGCATTATCCCAGTATCCCAGCCAAAACGTCGACTGGACATACAATTCCCTCCAATTGCAGGCAATGAAATATCGCTCACGTGACATATAGCCTCTTGCGCCTGATTTTCTCGGCGAGACAGGGGCAAAAAGCCACTTGAGGGTATGTTCCGTTCTACAAAGCAGCGATTTGGGGATATAAGTTGATCCCTTACCTCAGGTGGAGTTCTTTGCTTGCTTCGCGCGCTTGTTTGACCTTACACTCGTTTTTGCTCACTGTCTGCTCTACTGCTCTGCTTTCCTCTGCTTCTCTCTCGACATATTCATTTGAAACTTCGGACATCACTATCATTAAGATGCGTGCTACTGGGCTTTTGTTGGCGGCGACTGTAGGCCTTGCAGTTGCAGAGACGGTTGACTTATTCCTTCCCATCGCGGATCCACAAAGTCTCTTAGCCTTTTCCCTTGGCTCAGTAAGTTGGAATTTCTGCTCCGTTGATAGCGGCGTCTAATCTGACAAAATAGGACGCATCAGCAACGACATGGCTCGTGGGCTGTCCCACAGACTCCCAGAGCGCAGATTGCGGATTCCCGATGGGATTCACGATTGCCCAAGGACCGAAGACTGCGCACTTCTCCCTGGTCCAAGAAACTGAATAGTATGACGTCAAACTCCCTCATCTTCACTCGCATTTTGCTGATGATAACTGGCAGCACCGTCGATTATAACTGCAAACTCGAAGCCGAGACTTTCGCCTTATGCACCATGACTTTGGACGGCTCGTCCATCGCCGCAACCGATTTTTTTCAGGGCATAACGAGTACTGTCGCTAGCACCTCTGGCGATCTCTCTAGTATATTTCTACCGGCAACAATCGTCACAAACTCGGCATCAATACTAAACTCAGGTGGATTGCCGACAGGCGGCATAGTTTTCAATACTGAGGAGGTGAGCTCGACGACCACGAAGAGCTCGTCTGGTAGCACTCAAACTCCCGCTGTCACCTCTGCACCAACGCTGGCGACGTCTAGCAAGCCAGGCAGTACGACTGTTGCAAGTACGACTGTTGCAACGACATCGTCGAAGGCCGGAGTGCCGCAGATCACGGGCAGCTCGAGATGGGTTGTGGGTGGCATGGCGGCGCTTGCTCTTGTGGCGCTGTAGATGGAATCTGAGGGGAGTTGTCTTACATCTGATAAGAAAGAGCGCTATTTGATACCAATACCTTAATGAACAGGGCAGAGGCGCATGTACTTTAACGAGGCAGTTAATCCGTATTGCAAGCAATCATCGGAGGGAAGGATCAAATAAGATATGACAATGTCCACATAATTGCATGGTTACAATACTCTGGTGAACATATTGTGACAATATACTAGGAGCTGATCTTTTACGTGTTGTCGTTTGATGCTTGGTGATTGATTCAGTAGATTGGATTTCGGTGAAGGCACATCTACAGCATCTCGGCATATAATAATCCGGCCCGTCCATAGTTTCCGTGCAATTGTGATCTGGACCTCCAATAGATTGCCACTGCACACACGACTCCATCTCGTCATACTCCCGCCCTTGAAATTCTTATCCAGACATACATCCAAGAGGGCAGCAACTGGCATTCTAATTTCTCGCGATACGACAAAGCAGTTTCATGCGACGTCACCAGCTGAAAGCTCTCCACGGCAAGCCATAGCTATTATCGGTCCTGTTCCACACTATCGAGTCATCTAGTCGCAACATAAGCGTCGCAAATATGAGTGAAGAACAGACGATAAACATACCACAGCTTATCCTAGTCCTTCTCGTGGGAGGTTTGGCTATTCGATACTTCTTCTTCTCTGCGCCGTCATCTACAACTCGACCACCGACATCCAGTGCGAACAACATACGAGCAAGAGAGGCAGATGTGGAGCGGATACAGCAGATGTTCCCGCAGGTTGGGCGGCGGCTTGTAATGTGGGATTTGCAAAGGAATGGAGGAAATATAGCCGCGACAACGGAGAGGATACTGAGCGGAAGAGGACTGGAAGTGGTAAGTGATCTTTATTTTCAGAGCTTTATCTATTGGATGCATACACAGAGAGTCACAGCTGATATTATGTAGCCACCACAGACATTTCAACCACCGGCTCCAGCACTCTCTGCTTCTTCGAATGCAAGCGCAAGTTCAGTACCTGCTGTATCAAAGCCAAAACAACCGGATCTCATTACCCGATACAACCTTGCATCCAAGCTAGCAGCGAGCAGCGAAGAAACAGACGCTGGGACAGCAGCAGGAGGAAAGCAAGCGTGGAGTCAAAATAAGGCGGAGCGGCAGTCGTTAATGCAACGGAGGAGAGAAGAAATGATTTTGGCAGCGAGGAGAAAGATGGAGGCCAAGATGGCTGCGGAAGGGAAGGCCGTGCAGGATACCACATGAAAGTAATGAAGCAGCTCAGGGTATATTATCGATCTTTGTCGAACAGGGTGTAAACATGTTGATATGTATTAATATCACTTTATTTCCAGCGGCTGGAGTCTCTCCGAAGAAGTTGGCAGGGTCATTGATCAGTCATTACTTTGCATCCCGAGCAGCGTTGGGTCTGAAGATAGATTCCTCGAGTATGCGGGATAGGCGACAAGATTGCATGTGCATGGAATTTTGGTAAGGAACTCTTTTGTTCATGGTTGTCATGTGTATGTGCACACGATACAGTCTGGGAAGGTACGGCTTTCTCAGCCTCGACACAATAATTGTCGCTCATACTTGTTTAATCAGTCACATCTCCATTACCTAAAGACGCATTTTCATGCTCCGGATCTTTTGAGACCCTCTTTCTATAACATTCATTTGGATCCCCTATTCTTGAAGCATGAGCGGAAAAGCCGTCCAAAATTGGCATTATTCCAGAATAACAAGCTTCGTCGTCTTCGATGGCGCCAGTGACAAGGTGACTCAGGAGTTGCCTGTGGTCCAAGAACTAAACTCATTGCACGCAGAATATATCGATGGCCCTTTCAGTCGTTCACCGAGATCAAGCACTGTATCGTCCGGTCTTCAAGAAGCCAAATCATTCAGAAAGTCCATTATATCAGCCATTTTCGAAGCAACGTCCTCCAAGTCCTCCCCGCCGTCGCTTGGAGACTATGGGAACCAAGTCTCTGAAGGTTCCAAGGGTGCAGGCTTGGGGGCATCCCGGTATACATCCAATTTCGAAAGTTCACACTCAACAGGTCCTCCTCGATCCTCCAGACCCGGCTACGAGTGGGTATGGTTTCCTGAGGGATATTGGGCCGAAAGAGAAATTGTTGGATACATAAAGAATGAGAACACGTCAAAACGCGCCAAGCGACCATCAGATGGACATGCTAGTGCATATAGCATCACGGAAGTTTCAGAAAGACAACCGCCAAGGAACAAATCCAGACGCCTCAGGAAAGCAAGCAGCCGAGACAAAGCAGCCAAAAACACTGATAGACATTCTCATATCAAAGAAAGATCAGGCTCTTCATCCGTTCAAACGGTGTTTCGAAGTCTGCAGTATACGTCGCCGAAAGGCGAATCTGAGGGTCTTTATGGCAAGACAAAGCGAGTACTAGGGTGGCGGCCCTCCCCAAAGAGAGAGAAGGTATGGACAAACTTTGGAAGACCATTTCAGTATGTTTCTCACATAATATCAGGCGCCATCGGATGAAATCCCTCCAACATCGCCTCGTGGGGTAGCAAGTCAAATATCCGATACACTTGAAGGAACCACGAGCTATTTTTCTCAATTTCAACCACAGAGACGAAAAGGTCATAATACTCCGAGCCCGGACGGGCAATCTCTGAAAAGCCCTCAGAAGCGGGTTGGTTTAGCACCATGGCACAGAAATAATTCTCCCGTTCCTGTATGGAGTGCTACAAGCTCAATTAGAAAATTGTTGATGGGCAAAACACCTACTACCACTCCGTGCCCAGACGCTATATCAGATGTTGATGCGGGTAGATATTTCGAAGGTGAGAACTTAGCCAGTGCTTTATGACCAACTGTCTGTAATGCCATAGAAGCTAGAGATGGGCTGATGTTAGCTTAGCTGAAGTGCCTTCATTTGATTTCGACACTGGAGCTCCAATTGTACAGGTATGTGGAATTACCAAAAACTCTGCCATCTTTCTTAGCTATATGCTCTTGTTCATATTCATGACTTTGAATAACATCTAGGTCTTTGCTAATTCTATGGAGGGTATCCGACGTATCAATACACCTCCGGGCCTTGAAGAGACTCCTACTGGCCGCGCCCGTGGATTCTTTTTTGATCTTACCCTTCCATCAGTTGATAAGAACAACAATGACCCCTCGAACCTTTCCCAGCCAAGCTCCAATAAAAGCTCTACTAAGACGACGAGGCTTATGACACCAACTGGGAGGATCAGACAGTGGTGGGACGATGACGAAGACCACATCGCCCCTAGAGCAAGACGTCAGCTAATGACAGGTGGGAATTTTGTATTTGATGTTCCAGATCATTTCCCAAGCAGTCCCCTGTGCCCAATGCATCCAAAGCACAAATCAGGTGGTAGGGGAATTTGCCCTCTTCACGGTCGTGAGAAGAGTGAAGATCAGGATCCAACAGCCAAGGAGTCAGGCCATGGCTAGCCCGTCTGTTGCCATGAAGAAGACTGTTCTTTTACCAGTTTAGATTTTGAACTTGTGGTATTCAAAATGAGCCCAAATTAATCATATCATGATCTGCGTAGTGAAATTGTCCTATAATATGTCCCAATATGATCCGTGAAATTGTTCATTATATGAGAGAAGGTGATACTTTTGTAATACCGATAAATTAAAAGAATATAACCCCATAATTCTCCTAAAACAACATCATATCTTGTTATTAGTGAACTGGGCTATTTCGTACCTGTTAACCTCTTGCTGATGTTAATGGGATAACTCAGGGGAAAGTGACAATTCACGTGATGTTGCTAGAATCATTCTAAGCGCGTCTCGGGTCAATCAAGGCTGCCGTATAATTCACCTCCGAGGAGCCCATATTGAGAACCCTCCAGCAAGTTCAATAACCTTCTGTCAACAAGTTGCTCACAGCTTCCATCCAGGCCATATTCGAAGATGGCATCTACAGAAGGTGCGCAGCACGATGGGCTCCTCCTCCTGCGGCAAGCAATCGCATCAGAGGCGCCCATCCTCCCCAGCACAACCGCAGATCCAAGCACAGTATCCCCCGACCTCAGTCTCGCGACCGCGACGCACCTCCAATTCAGCCTCCCGACGCCCATCGCCCTGTCCCTCACGACGCCAACGCGCTTCGTCTCCTCCGACCAGCCCGTCGACCTGCGCAGCATCTACTTCGCCTGGCTCAAGCGCGAGGTCGCGATCCCGGAGTACAACGCGTCAGCGCTAGCCCTGAATGCAGACCTACAGGCGGAGGGCGGCGCGGGAGGGAAGGTGCAGAACCTCGCATTCGTCGAGCGTCTGGATCTGATTACATGGCTCGAGGGCGCGAGCGAGGAGAGCGAGTATATCAGGCCGTTGGCGCCGGAGGCGGTGAGCGCGAGCAAGAGTGCGCAGGTTGCATCGGGGCAGGTTGGGGGCATTGCGCCTGTCACGAGCGGCGCCGGCGCGAGGATCAGGACGGTGGATCCGCGGCTGCAGGAGATTTACAATGGGGAGCGCCGCATGGGTGATCGGAATAGTATCTTGAGGGGCATCAAGCCTACGGTTCGTGCCCCGCCACCTGTCTAAATCTCGGCCGGACTCTAGCTAACAGACATCCAGGACTTCTCCCACGTCCGCAAAATCGCACAGACATTCATCGGCCGGAAGCCCGCCGCGCCGGACTCGAAGACCGGCACCCGCAACGCCGCGCTGCCTATCAACCAGAAGCCCGCCCGCCGCCCCGATCCCATCATCCTCGTCTCGCCGTCGGCCTCGTCGCTCCTGCGCATGTCGAACATCAAATCGTTCCTTGAATCCGGGACGTACGCGCCTCCCGACTCCTCGCTGTCGACGTCCTCGTCGAGCGCGTCGATCCTGCACATCGCGCGCCTGATCCCGAGCATCGACCCCGCGCGCCCGATCCGCTTCATCATCGTCGACACGCCGGAGCAGTTCAAGCCGGAGTACTGGAGCAGGGTGGTCGCGGTGTTCACGACGGGCCAGCAGTGGCAGTTCAAAAACTACAAGTGGCAGCAGCCGGCGGAGCTGTTCAGGCACACTATGGGCGTGTATGTGGGGTGGAGGGGGGAGCCGGCGCCGGACAGTGTTAGGGGCTGGGGGAGGGGCGTGCTGAGTGTGCCGCTGGATCCGTGGACGGGGCAGCAGGGGGGACGATGGAGGGATAGAGAGGTTGTGGAGGCGATTTGGAGGGGGGTGGAGGAGAATATGAGGGGCAAGGGGTGGTCGAAGGAGAGTGGGCCGGTGAATAATTGAGGCGGGGGAGCATGGAGGGATGCAGACTTGCAACGATAGAGTGGAATACAGGCGTGGCGTGCATGGCAAAAGCGACCGGCGGATTAGGAGCAGGCAGCATTGGTTTGGAGTTTGGCGTTTATATTGGGCCTCGTGAGATCCTTTCGGGGGCGTGCATGTAGGAACTTGCATCTCAGGAGGGATACGTGTATTATTCCAGCAGCTGTGAGATGGCAGAGAATAGATGGATTCTCTTTCCCGCATATCCTCTTGACTGGTGGACAGAAGGCGTTGTGATGACGAGCCACTCTTGAAGGGAGGGGAGAGGAACGAAACTCGCAGCAAACGCAGTACGAGGGCATGAAGCTTCGGAGGATGAAGCAACGCACAGTACATATGCTGGGCATTATGCGGATCAATGCCGATGCAGAAGCGGCGAGGGCGAGGGAGAGAAGCGGAATTGTGGCGAAACGAACAAACAATCTTGATGTGTTTGCTCGCAGGACCAACGGTGGAGGCAGGAGCGTAAAACCACTGCTTCCCCGCCCAGCCAGAAGAGAAACAGGATACATCGTTCTGCAACATGCTTTGCACGTCTCATTGTGCAAGGGCATCCAGCATGGCCCTGCGCTGTCCAGCAGCCCATATCTGTTGTGGCCGGAGCCGAGCTTGAAGCGTCTCATCCATCCGCCAAGGTATCACATCGCACATCTCACAAACGACCACGAGGACCACAGCAGAAGAAACACTCCGAGTTGTTGGTACTCATGGATTCCCACTACTGCAACTACCCAGGACTCTGATCCGTCCCATATGCACAGGATCGGTTCGCTCAACCGCTCGCTACACCAACATCCCATGTTTTCCCCCCCCTCTCTCTCGTCTCTCTATCCTCCCCAATATACTGCCCTTCGGCCTTGCATATCCACACTTACTCGCATGAGTTTCTCTAAACAATTCCACAGACAAAGATAAAACAGAACAAGTCTAGAAACAATTATATATCCATAACCCCCAATCCAGCATGTCGTCATCAACCTCGCATCCTGATCCATCCTTTCTCGCGTTCCTCGCCTTCCAATATATGATTTGCGCCGTTGACACTCTCCATACATGGCTGAGCACAAAAACGGGAAGAAGAACAGGCGGAGACACATATGATATCAAGCCCGAGGGTGGCCGGGTAAAATAAACACAATGCGGGCATGCGATGCGTAAAAGACATATTAATGAGCCAACCAGTCCCCTTTTCTGCAAATGCCCGATTGTTAAACGCCGGTGTATGCAAAGTTCGATGGCGATTTGATGTGATGTGGTATGTATGATGGGTAAATTCTAAGCTTGTGCAGGGAGGCGCGCTACGCTCAAAACAGAGAGCCGATTCTATGCAATGAACGCTAAATGAAGACATGATATATTGCGATGGTGAACTTGTTCGAGCGGGTTTCGTCTGTCTGCTCCCGGTGGCGAGGTCTGAGAGCATTGACCAACGGAGGGGCAAAGAGCTTAACGAGACGTCCTGTTGGCCGGTGTGAGTGATCGTGACGGTCCTGGGATTGTCGAAGGCGCAGCAATTGAATCGAAATCGTAGTTCTTGAGAGTTTGTTCGTACTTGGCGCTCTTCATGAATTTTGGTACCGAATCCTGCAAAAGTTAGTGTTTCTCAAGCACAAAAAGGGACTTGGAGACTTACGCTGGCCATAAGTTTAAACACGGAAAGCTGTGCCTCTTCGAAAAGTTTGACGACTTCCTTCAGACTCTCAACCATGGCATCGTTCCTGCCTACAGCCTTCGTCATCCGCGCTGCTAGTTGACTTCTCAACGTGTGGTCGATATTGAGCTCGCATGGCGAACCAGGGGCAAGAAAAGCGTTGTAGATTCCATATGCCGAAGCCATGGTCTCCTTAATGGCATCAAGGCTTTTGTCAATATTCTTCTCGTTGTCCTTTGCTCTCGACGCTGCAGATATTCCCTTCAGAGCAGCTGTGCACGACTTCAAGAATTCCTCCACATCGATGTAAAAACTCAGATTCTCTTCGCAATGCGTATCCCGCAGTTGCTCTCTGAAGAGCAATCTCAAAGCAGCATCGGTGAGAATCTTGTCCAATTTCTGAGTGTTTGAGTCGCGCGAAACGCCGACTCGCGCTGATGGACTCTCTGTGTCGCCATTCGAGACTCTTTGGCCATTAGACATGTTAACAACGTCCTTCCCTTTCTGTGTCATTTGGTATATCGAGGCCTTTGTTGGCTGGAATTTTTGTTGTGGGTATTGGGCACTGTAAGACCTGTCCGTTTGCACACACCACATGAGGTCATGCTCGACGAACAAACTCGCAATCTTCATCGTCTCGCTTCTATCAACTGTGGTACAGCAGTCCAGCAGCCAGTCTACAGTCGCCTTTCCGCTGAAAGTCTGGAAAACTGTGCGTGGAGGAGATCCAACTTTTCGCTCATTTGCCATCTTGACACCGGCGAGACCATCCTTATATTCGCTCAGCGAATCCGAGTCAGCAACAGAAACACTACTTTTGATATTAGGGCCGTTCATGCCAATGAAACGGCGAAACAAAACTTCAATAGTACTACGATCTTGCGAGATATCATCTGAGACGCTATCACGCTCCAGAATGACAAGCTGCATTGTGTTCCTCGGGGAGTTCACAAGATCCGCCACATGCTTCTGCTGGATACCGTTCTTCGAACAAAATCTTTCTAGAACATGGATACCCTTCGGTGTAAGCTGCCATAACGTTCCTTTCAAATTAAATTCCCTTGTCTGCTTGCCGTCTGCAGACTCGATGAACCGTGCGTCGACAAATCGCTGGCAGACCGTTCGGGCCATATCCCTCGCCATGGAGAACGTGGTGGTTGTTGTCGTCGTGACAATCCTGGAAGGATCCTTCGGGTCTGGCATACGATTGGATTGGGAAAACTTCAGGGATCCGAGGTTGTTGATCGCTTCTTCGGACATAAAGGAATGGTCGCACTTGTTAAACATGCGCCGATGCGACTCGAGGGGTAGGCTGACAATTAGTGTTGCGAAGAGATCCTTAAAATCCTGGTATCGGTGTAAATAGTTTGACCTGGCTGTGGAAAAGAGATATGAGGCGGGAGATTCGTCGCTTACTCTGGTGAAGGGCCTGTCATCTTCAGTCATGCGCAACAAGCGCGATGATGTCTGATGCATCTTGTTATACTGCCTCGAGCCTACCTGTCTCGGCGACGGAGTATTCGAATCCGTATCCTCGTAAGACTGGGAAGGTGGTTCCGTATCCAGGAGGCTGGGTTGTCGAGAATCCAGGGCGGGCAACGGCGAGTCTCTCGACTGGGAGTTTGGAGACCGGGGAGCGTCCGATGTTCTTCTTGGATTATTCTCGCTGTCGTCCACTCGGCGAGTATTCGAAGACTTCTGCGAGATTTCACCACTGAAGAAATTCCCTGCCGAAGATCGGGAGCGTAGGACGGGCTCTGAGAACGTAGCGATGGCACTGGTGGTCCTGTCCCGAGCAAACGCGGCCAAAGTGAAAAGCGACGTGCGACTTCCTTTGGAGGAGCTGGTTGAGAGGGTTGATTGGCGATGCTTGTAGTTGCCGCTCAGTCGAAGCAGAGACTCGCTCGAGGACGATTTCTCACGCGCGTGCGATTCAGAAGCAGAAGTAGGATTCCTGGAGAGCAAAGTGATGCTGTTCTCGCTGTTGTCGGGGTATTGTGGTCGGGCTGCAAAGTCGGGTGGTGATAAGGTAGATAGGTGGTGATCGGGAAGTGAAGTATTGGTTAGGGCCATCTACACTGCACTTGTATTGGTTACTGTCATTTGAAACTCATGCGGATGCCACGAGGAAAAGAAAGAGCGGGGGGGGGTTGTGGAAAACAGGGTTGGTACGAGGAAAGCATATGGAATGCATGAAGTGGAGAGTGGGAGGGAAGTAGTCCGGAAACGAGCCAGAGCTACTGTGCGTACAGGCAACGAAGCGAAACGGCACTCGAGACTTGTGCCGTCGATCGCAGGAGCTGTGACTCCGCAATGACCGAAAGAATGGAATGATGACGAGTGGCGAGTGACAAGAACAGATACAGTGGTAAATGTCGGGAGAGGGAGGGGGAGCGCAGGAGAGGGGAGGGGGGACCCACCTAGAGAATAATTCCCCAAGTATGTAGCTCTCTTATGCCCAGGTCACCAATAATCCCACCTGAGGATATTTGGTTTGGCAAAAACTGGGACGGGGTTTTGGGTTGGTGGTGCTTCACACAGCAGAACGTGGAAACGTGCCGTGACACCGTATGTACTGTACTGACTGTACTGTACTGTACTGTTGTGAAGCTTCGTGTGTCACTCGTTCGTGAATCGCATTGACGGCAGTAATAGGTGTACTATAGAGCTTCAAGAGACGAATAGCAGGTAGTATCGTGAGGCGTTTCCTCGGAGCCTTGGTGGCTTATGGCTGGTTGTGGGTTTGCCGTGTTAGCACGAGCTCGCCGAGAGGAGCGCGGCTGCGAAGGGAACGAGAAATAATAGTAGTCGGTGGATGTAACAATAATAATATAATAATAATATAATAATATAATAATAATAAGAGTAATAATAGTAGCAACAACATTAACAGGAGGAGACCGAGATAGGGATGAGATGACAGGAGACGAGACGAGAGGAGACGAGATGAGATGAGATGAGATGAGTGGGTTGGCGAATTCTGGAGAACAATGGGAGGGGCTATCGCTATCAAAGGAAGGGTAACCCCCTCTTTCGATCTTTTGTAAATCGGATAGTTTGTTGTAGTAGTAGTCGTAGTACTACTCAAGCCGCCTTGGTGTGCTATGTGGATGCTGTGGATGCTGTGGATGCTGTGGATGCTGTGGATGCTCTGTCCTGTATCCACAGCACTGTTGGTGTGGCCGGTGTGGAGTTGAGCAGCGAGATTAGGTGCCACGCAGCGAAAGCAAGCGATGCTCAGAGCCAGCCAGGCACGTGTTTAGCTCGCGCCGATTGTATATCAAGTTTTACGGAGAATGGCACCGCGATGCAGCGAGAGGCAGCATGCTGGAATATATACACAGTATATGACCTATATGCCCTGTGTCCTGTATCCTGTGTCCTGTGTCCTGTACAAGGTAGAGTAGAGCCGGCAGAACAATGTCTAGGGCATAGGATACATAGGAAGGCCATCTTTAAATAGGATAATCAACGTCGGGGCTGCACCGGGTGATATGTATATGTATATGGATGGCGGTTGGCAGTTGGCAGTTGGCAAAGACATGCGAGAAGTACATACATACGAATATGTACAGTACATTGTCTATCCTCCAACCCTTCGGCGAAGCATGCATATGTCGGGCAGGTGCTGTGCTGTGCTGTGCTGTATGGAAAGTTCTCGAGCGCTGTTGTGCCTCAGTAGTGGTCTCGGCGGCGGGTGGTGCGCCTTCGCAGCATGGGCGCTTGCCCTTCCTCCCTTCTGCCTTTCTTCCCTCCTTCTCTTCCCTCCTTCTCTTCCCTCCTTCTCTTGTGCCATATGCCTGCGACGTTACATTTGCATAGGAGGGCAGATGCTTGGGGTTTGTTTGTGTGTGTGTGTGTGGAAGATCAGCCAGCAGCGTGGCAGACAGGGATTCGTGTCTGGGATGCAGCTGGCATACAGCTGGGATGGGCCTGGCACAGAGTGAGAAGATGCGTGGCAGGCTGGCAGCCCGCAGCCCTCAGCTCTCCGCGTGCTATCCATCCACATCAGGGGGTCCCTGACACCCTCTGCTCCCAAGTCCTATGTACATACTGTACTGTATGTACCTACCCACCACTTCGTAAGTGTCGTATCGGAGATGGCTCTGCAACGAGACTACTGGCCACTCTCCTGACTCCACTCTCCTGACTCCACTGTCGCTTGTACATATGTGGATCCAGGGAGTGCAACAGAAGCCGAATGGAAGCACTACATGAGATGAGAGAGTGCCTGAGACAGACACGAGTGAGCAACGCGCAAGGTGCGTGCACAGATGCCGACTGAAGACTGAAGACTGAAGACTGAAGACGTGATAGGTCACCCGTACACCAGACACACCATATGTATGTACATACATACATACATACACCCACACACACATAAACCCTGACTACTCTTATTCACTCCTACTCACTCCTATTCACTCTTGCTCACCGAAGGAATCCTGTCTGTCCTGTCTGTCCTGTCTGCTAAATATTAATAATCACCTATCAACAACCACAAAATTGCCTTCAGATCTGTCCGCTTTCGGCAAACCCTGAAGTCCATATCTCCTCTTCGTCGCGTTCATCCATGCGGTGTTCGTCCTCCGCACTCTAGGACCTAAGGACGACGATCTGTCTCTCACCGCTGTTGAGCTCTTTATCCCAAACCCACAGATTAGTCTTTGTTCTCCACCAAGGACCAACAAGACAAGATAAGGCCACGCTAATCGACGTCCACGTGTTCTGCATGGAACCTCACCTCCAGATCCAATGTGGATTCGTTGGGCAATAATTTCGACTTTACCCTGTGGAGATCACGAGAGGGCGTGGAACAAAGGAGGTTTGCGTCGCATTGGGGATTCTTCGGAACAAAGTCACCCATCGAGACACAGAGTCCCATCGTCAAGAGAATTCCCCTCCCCCCGCCCCCAAACCCATGCCCAACGCTCCGCCTTCACAATGGCATAAAGTTTGATATGGAGCTAGGGGTTCAGGTCGTCGATATCTCGGCAGTTGCAGTGATATTCAAAAACATTTGAGATCATGTCAAGGATCTTGCTCTATCGCTTGTCCAAAGGTACCTACATACCTACCTACCTACATATATGTCAGTTTCTCCACACATAGCGTGTTGCAGAAGAAGCTTCTAAGACACGGTGTATCTACTTTAGGATGTTAGTAAAAACTCCAACTGGTTCAATAATGGGCCATTCATTCATTATATCTGACATACTCCATACAATATGTTTGCAATCTTCGAAAATCCTTTATCGCTGTTGGTCATTAGATTCACAAAACGTGATTTGACGTCCAGCGCGTGCTGAAACTGCAATCTCCCCATTTATTATTGTGCCACAGGGACTGGCAACGTGCTGATTTGCTGTGGAAATCTTTCGTCAGCTCATTAACTATGGAAGAGGATTCGAGTACGGACGGGATCTTGCCCTTCTATCTTAGGACAGCTCTCACCAATGAGATCTTGAGACCTTACCAGGCTATTCTTTATCCAGATGAAGCACTTCTAGAAGGCGACAGGCCCACAGGGGGACGGGGAGTGATGTTTCGGCCACAATGTATAGCTGAGGTGTATGAGAGGTCAGAAGATCCAGGGATGTGATCTGAAATGTGAGACTTCGGGAAATCGCCTCATGCAGATCACCGTTTGAACCTTCCGAGTGGCTTTTTGCTTCAGAGCACAGCCTTCTTGTGCCATCTCAGCCTTATCTGGGTTTCTCAAAAGACACAAGGTACAGGATGCAAGTCTGCGAATGGCTTCCTTTGCTCCGTAGTGCGATTCGAGTTTTCACAACAGCTGCGCCGTCGACTGTCGTAGATATGTATCACCCAGGGCACTGCATATATCTCGATAGCTTGTTTGACTGCGTAGGTAGGTATCGAGCTGTTGATTCGATAAGTTTCTTGGATTATCCTGGCACCGCGGTAGCACTTAACAGATCCAAGGGAGACCCCACCACCTCCATTAGTTCAGCATACTTCGAGCATACTGCAGTAAATAAGTTAGCCAGCCAAAGTATTGTTTCGCGCATCGGGCAGAGACTTCACCGTTACTTTTGATGTGGCTTTCCATAGCTGCCTCTAGAAGGTCAGATTAAGCTTCGAGCGAGGCGTGGTGGCTCTCTTAGCTCTTCCCAAGACCAAAATCTCGTGCGAACAATCAAGTATGCAAAACATAATGAGGGATCTGGAGAGACTGCATAGGGCAAGGTAAAAAGAGCACAGGATGCTGCAAGCACGGAAGATTTCAAAGGGAAAGCATATTCGGATTCAGATGCAAGTGCCGCAGTCACATTGGACACACATACATAACTCTCTCCTCGATATCCGATTCCGTGCAATCTAGGTCATAGAGCTATCACACCGCCAATGGGCTATCCTGGCGAACATGGTGGCGTTACGCGTAGACTGCTGTAACGATGCTTGCTACCTTGAATAATAGAGTGTTCGCATGAACTGTTGGTCGATTTCCAAGAGCCTGATGCAATCAATGCCAAGGTCCGACGGCCTTCCTTGCACCCTGCCCTGCCACGAATCTCCAGCTACGCGCCCTGTGCGTATGGACAAGGCGTGAACACTGGATGGACGAGAGTGATATGCGAAGCAGCACAATAATGATAGGTATGTAATGGCTAGTTCTGTGGTGTGGTCAATCTCCAGATGGAGATCCACGGAGATATCAAGTAGAAGCCCACGAAGACCCGTAATGTTGAGAAGCGCAAATCACGATCGGAAGATCAGGTAATTTGAGTCTTTCATGAGCAATCAGAGGATACGATACTGTAATCTGGTTTTCATAGTAGTATGGATATTATCAGCGTCAAAGATTCGGACCGGTAGTATTGTACTGATTCTATATTTCAGCACTCTCATAAGAGACTTCATGCACATAACTTGGTCAGAAGCAACCTTTTCCCCTATGTACATTATCATCTACGGAGTACTACTCCGTATCCGTAGGTATGCATCTCCAACATCGCCATCCCCACCCCACATACCTATGTACAATATACATATGTATGTGCTGCGGATTGCTTACCCTGGCCTGCTCTTCTCTTCCTCATCCATGCCTTCATCCTTGTCCAGCACGTTTTTTCAAGTTCAGCACTCCGCATGTGAATCGTGATATAGGTACATAAGGTATGCTTGCCAATTTCAATCATGACCGTCCGAGAAACCCTGGCTCTTGGCTGTTCCTTGGTGACTTCTTCTGGAAATGTGTGGGCCAACCTTCCATCACGCCCCCATTACGCCCTCATCGTCCGCATCGTCCATGCCTGCCATTGATGCGCCGTGGCCCTTGGATACGAGGCGCCAACATCATTTTGGCGCTCCTGGCGGTCCGCGTGGAAAACGCACGATCATGGCACCGAGTACCTGAGTTCTGTCATGTGCTTTATCGTCATTATGCATGAGTTTGTGAAGCGAAGACGAGGGTTCGATGGGATAATCTTGCAAACAAGGCTTGTGACGGAAATTGGTGTTTCATGATATGTATGTACTGTAACTTCCGGAGTCTGGACGTATGGATCTGCATGTGAAGTAATACAAACGGATGAGCATTGAAGTGCTTGTCAGAGTCTACTAACCACATATTATTGTTATTGAGGACTACTCTCAGTCTCTACCCCTATACCCCTATACCCCTATATACCCCTATACACACGAAACGACTTGGCCAGGAACTCTTGCGCCTCCGGTCGTCAGCACAAAACTGTAGGTATGTACTCCGTATTATGTACTCCCTATTGTACTGTACCTATGTAGGTACGCATGTACATTTACATACGAGGTATCCGTAATTGTACTGTAATTGTCCAACGTGGCATTCGAAACTTGCTCGAATTGCATTAGGTCGCCACCTCGTACAGCACCTCTTCTCACCATGCATGCATTCATGGTTCTTCTAGAAGGATTGGCTTATACTTCTAGCGTGTCTTCTCGAATCTTCACCTTCATCCCCTGTTTGATCGTCAGCCTCACTTTCCACACACCGCAAGTACCTCGGCCTACACATGATTGATGTAATTTATCACACATCTCACCTTCATTCATTCACATGCTCTCGACGGACAAGATACAGTACAATGCAATTGTATAATACATCTATCTCATCTTACGAAGCTTACTTTGCCGCCCTAGGCACAACACCTCCAGGCCCAGCCAGGTCAACACTCTTCGAGTCCACTCATCTCCGTAAAACCGCCGCCAGCCTTAAAACGTGGCAGCGTCACACTCGCATCACCCCACTGTCTTGTTCTGGATGGATGCCTCTCTCGCCAAAAATATCATAATTGCGTACAGATACCTAGGTACCTAGGTATCTATAGGCTATTATTGAGGGCTACCGATGACGAGCATCGAAGCTCCTCAACAATCCATCCCACGAGCCGAGCAATGGATTCCCACGGCGCCTCTTTCGATTTTCTTCATCCGTGCGGCTTTACCCTAGGTATCTTCTTGCCTTTCACCGTCTTGCGTTCCTTCAGCTACAGCAGTATAGCCTGTTCTCCTCGTCTTTCCCCTATTTGCTTCCACCTTCTAGCTCTCCACTCTGCCCCACTGCTCATTTTCTCGAAGCTTTCCTACTTCAGTAAAGCTAGTCGCGCGGCATCTCTCGTCTCAGTCATCTTCCTCCTATCCGTACACAACAGCACATGGTTCAGATCTCACTCCAATTTCTTACACCTCTTCGAGATAAGCGTATCCACCTCCCTCTTGCGCCTTTGTATGCGAGTCTCATATTCTCCGTTCGGCAGTAGTCTCCTTTCCTAAATCTCCGTCGTTACGCCTCGTCTATCCGGCCCCCCACACTTTCAGGATGGGTGTGAGATTTTAGGACCCATATCTGGGAGAGCACGTGCTGTCCACGTGGCTAGGGGGATGTTGGACCCACTGTAGATATCTGCAGACGGTGAGACGGTGAGAGCGGTGATTCGTGATGCAATCGTGAGATCTCGGCCTGTCCGAGCCTACTTTCCAACATTCTAACGAGAAGGAAAGAGTGAATAAGTGAGCCTGCGGCGATTGAACCTCCGAGGCTTGTCCGTCACGGTCTGTGGCATCGGGCGAGGTGTTGTTGGATGGAGTCCATTATTACCTCAGCCTGAGAGGCACCCGTCTTTCCTGCCCAACACTCGACGCTTCCTCCTTCCTCGGTGTCATGATATGCACCACCGGCCCGATGCTGCAGAACGACAGGCATACTCTCGATTTGCGCTCCTGTTCGTTTGACTCTGCATGCACAGTATTATTGATGGTCCTACTCCTTCAAAAGCCCCTTTTGAAGCATAAACCTTTGCGCTCGCGTACATATAATATACCCTAGAAGAAGATCCAGATTTAGAACGTGCCATAAACAACAGTTCCGTGCCTTGCCTTCCTGTCATGAAAGGTACATAACAATCTACAAAGAAAAATAGACAAAAAAACCCCTTCCTCAATTGGCAGAAAAGCACGACATAGGGCTTCTGGACACAAGATAGATCAGCTCGTCCGCATCCAAATCTTGCTCTCTCTCGTCCCCACGAGCCCATGGTGCCTACCCACTTCCTCGTACTCGAGGGAGAACACGGCTATGTAGGGCACACATAAAAAGAGATCGATTCGATCATTAACCAGCCAAATGCCGCTGGCCTCCAGCCACATGACAAAAAAAAATCCCCCCCAATGCTGTTCATAACCTCATGCGCAAGAGCAACTTTTAGTCCTTCTGCTCCCAGAGTCAGAGCGAATCCTCCTGTACGACAGACAGCATGGGAATACTTCGCTCTTTAATACTGCTCCGACCTTCCGATTACAATCGGATATGCTGATCGTACGAGCAAGGAGTGCGAAGAATAGAGCTGATAAGGAGAACAATGAGAATAGCTTTGCAGCTTTGCATTATAATTTGAAGAATACTCTGCCTGCCTGGGGAACTGCCGTGGGTGAGAATGAAAAGGAAGGGCGATCATGACTCCCGTAGCAAGGACGTCGTTATTTCAGCAAAACAACTTCTTCACCACTACCGTCCCGATAGAACTTAGATTACATCTCTCCCGCACAGCACACATCTTTCAAATAGCAAAAGCAGCTATAAAACCCCCAAAGCGGGAACAGTCCATTGAAATGATAGACTAACCGCCTCTCCAGCCATTTATGCAAGTCCAGAATACTGATCCCCAGCCGTCCCGATATGATATCAGGTTGTAAACAAGTGCATCCTTCCCTCTCTGATTCATGTATCGTGTACGCCAGAATCCCAGCAAGATTTGTGAACCCAGATGAACTGTGCGCCGCGCCTCATCCCGATCTGGAGATGACATGAAAACAAACGCCGTATGGGCCCACAAGTAGTGTCTTTCAAATGAGAAAGACCATAGAATCATGTGGCGCATTAAAAGCAAGTTGCAGTACATTTATCTGATGGTGTAATGTTCCATTCGATATTATTTGACGGAAAAGTGTCGTCGTGAGGTGCAATCAGTTGCTTGGCCCGAATGCTCAAATTTGCATTCAAGACATTGGAGGAACTCCTGGCGCGCCTGGAGCAGCCTCAAGGTCGACGTAATTCAATACCATCTCGCGCTGTATTAAAAGTCAACATTGACCGATCTATTGTACAGTCAAAAACTTACACGCTCGCGGATCCAAAGCTTTGGGTCGAAAAAGATGTAATAACCGCGCTCGACACCAGTACCAAGATTAATTGGCTGCATTAACTCGTCCTTTGTCAACCATAGCTGGAGTTTCTTGTGGTAACGCCAGCTTCGGTTGTTCCTATAGAAAGCAGTCAGCTGCTGAATAGGTCGAAGAGATGAAGGTGACTTACAATTCTTGGGCAGCGATCATCTGCTGAACGTCTTGCGGGTTATTGTAGAACATGAACATCAGAGTCTCATCGCTGAAGTTGGACAGCTTTGCTTCAACAGGCTGAACGTTAAGGACTTGGTAGCAGTCTGGCAAGGTAAATTGTGGAATGTCTGGCCTAGCTGGCGCGTCATCCCATGGTGACCAGATAGTTTCAGAAAGGCGTCTGCGTAGTATGGTCAGCTCATGTTGAAATATAAAGTGCAGATCAGATGAGACATACTCGGTAGAATTCAGATCGAATCCCAATGTTGTGACATCAACGCCCGTAATTAGCGCAGCTTGATCTGGATACGGTCCTTTCAACGTGGCAAACAACCCTTTAAGACCGTAACGATCTCTGTCACTCATTCCTGGGAGAGGATCCTGGACCATGGGGCTGGTTTCCTCGGTATGATCGCGTGTGGAGTCAACCTCGAAGCCATTGGATTGTGATCGATCTTGAGGTGCTCCACCTTGAGGGTATGTCATGGTTTTGGGCTCAATAGTAGCCAATGGACCAAGTGGTTGACCACGCATGTTTGAAAGGTCTGCGGATTCTGCTTGTGATGGTCTACCAAAACCCTGCTGAAGTTAGAGATAGGTAAGGTAAATAAAAGAAATAAGACATACAATTGTTTCCTTGTCTAGGCCAGCCGTAGAACTTTGCTGGGTTGGGTCGCTTGGTCTGTTTGAAGAAGATAGACCTAGATGAATTGTAAGTAAGTTTGTGTCAACAAAGTTTAGAAGACCTTTGAAGCACCCCCAAGGATGGTGGCTGGATTTCTGGGGAATGGCTCGGCTGTCACCACTCGACAGCGGGCTTAGTAAACTATTGTTTACTGGAAACTGAGAACTTCAATTCCGCCAGTGATTCCTAAACTACGGGATCGAGCGCCAAACCTACCATTCTGTAAAAGCCCAACGCTACGGTCTTGACCGATTTCCCCATTTGCATTACGGTTCAAGGGAGGGAACTCATCAGCAGTATTGTCTTGAGATTGTGATAATCGGCCAACTGGATTTTGACCACCATATCGGAAGCTGCCTTGAGAAGCGGGTAGTTGAGAAGACGATGAGAACAGCTCATCCTGCTGCTGTTGCGTTTGCTGCTGCGCCTGATTTTGCTGTTGTGAAGCCAAAAGACCTTGCTGAGGCCGATGAGTCGCCGGCTGTCCTAATGGACGCACACTCGGCATTGCCCACGTCGACTGTGATGAATTCGATATTTGATGTGCGGGATTGTTGGACAAGGACGGGAACTCACTGCAGAATGTTTCATCAGCATCTTCCTTTGCAGAAGCAATGTTTGCCCATGGTGCAGCTGAAGCTTGATAGGGCAGAGGAGGGGCCTGGGGACGACGCTGAGGAGTAACAAGAGCAATGGATGGCCCAGAAACTGAACGTCTCCTAGCCTGGGCTGACATGCCAGAATGATGTTCTGGTTGACGTAGCTTATGTAGGTAAAAGAGGGTTATACGTTGAAGCTCCTCCACTGAGTCAACAACAAGCCAATCTCTGGTCGGTTGGCTTGAAACCGGAACTGCCAGTGCCAGATTATGACAGGCGTCATCATACTGTGGGCTATCGCCATCCATAGAAGACATGGTGTATGATGCAATGTTTAGAAAAGTACGGGGGACAGCCAGGTGGGGAAGAAAAGGGGCGGCAATTGGGGAATCAATGTACGGGAGATTGCGTAGAACCCAGAAATAGTTGACTTACGACATATCGAGAGGGGTAGCTGGCTGCGAACCACCTATTGACTGAGCAAAACTCGCCATTGGAGCATTCCCCTGACGCTGACCTGGCAATCCAGCAGTGCCCATAGGCACGCCACCAAATGCCCACGTCGATCCAGTGCTTGGTGCTGCCGAAATAGAATCAATATTATATATCTTCCAATACCATTGAGTGTATCCGTACCCATCTTTCCGTTGGTTAACCTGCTCGGCGCATTTCGAGATTGTCCTAACGGTTGCTGATTCGAAAACCCATTTGGGAGACCGCGAAGGGATTGAGGTGCGACTCCTATTTGGTAACAGGTCAGTCATTGGTGTGATGGACCATAGCTAGCAATATTGAGGAAGACTAGTTTGATTCACAGTTCTGGAGCTCTGCAACAGCTATTCAACTGGAACAAAAGCAGACAATGGGGCACAAGCACTGGAGCTACCTATGAAACATAGATGATTCTTCAACAAAGCGATATCTCTCTTATGAGTGCCGCCACGACGATATGAGCATGGCCCAGCTTGAAATGGATTGCCGCATCATGGAGAGCTCGGGACAAGCCAGCCAGCGGATCCTTTCACCAAATGATGATGTCCAGAGCCAGGCAAAGCAAAGCCAGATATAACATGCTTTGCGCAAAAGGTGCAAGCAGCCAGGCACTGAGCCCAAGCCAGCCTTGCCAGATGCGCGGGGCAGGTTGTGGCGAAGACAGAAGCAATTGAGAGGCACTAACCTGGTCGATTCATGGCTGTTGATGTCTGAATGTCGCACTGATGGGAGAAAGACTGGAGCAATCACTATGGTTTCGACGCAGACGTGAAGATTGGGTGTTTCGAGGAGATGAAGCCGTTTGCATGCTCCAACAATGTGAAGTTGGACAGGCTGTGGTATGGTAAGGCTCAAGGGACTCTCACCGCCTTTGGGTAGCTGAATGGGGTATCGGCTGTTTCGTTTACGAACCAATGACCGTCGACTATGGGAGACGGACACTTTCTATACAAAGGTTCAAGGAAACACGCTGAGAATCACATTTGGGTTTAGACAAACGTTTTCGCAGAGCTTCCGCAAGCTGTCGGAAGCAAGCTGGATCTCCTATAGATGGTTAGAGGCCGGGACGACATTTCATTTCAAGGCGGAGCATGATGGAAGAGGCAGAGGGTGCGCTATAGCAATTGTATGTTTCAATTATCTCTCCACCACGCTGAAATAGCTATGCTCAAGGCCCACGTTGGCTATGTCCCTCCCAATCACCACAATTTTACCCTCGCAGGCCTCAGAAACGCCGTGCTTCTTTTGCTCAGGGGAATCTTTGATTTCAAATACATCTCTGACGCCTTGGACAACCTTGATGTTACCATCAGTTAAAGGTAGTCGTGCCTTGAGCCTGTATATTTCAAAGTTTTGTGATTCTTGTAAGGAAATTGAGTCCGGCCCTGAGGATAACTCTGGGATTTTTGACTCCCAAAGGATGGAGCGTAGCCAAGCATCAAGTTTTGGAACCTGCTCTGGCTTGAGTGCAGGCACCTTGATGGTCACAGTAGCAATTCTCTGTTTCCTGTTAGAAGTCGGATCTATTGTGTATATGGAGAGGAGCTTTTGAAACTCACTGGGTCAAGGTGGCTGTGTCCCTTTTCCGCTCTATCTAGCTCTCCAACATCGTCATATGCATGGAGATCAAGCAGAAATCCTTCCAGCTCTGGGACCTTGCCTTGCTGGGTAACAAATGTTTTAGCAAGGCTATTGATAGCTTGCACTCGATCCTCCACCATACGCCGCTCTTCTGGGCTGACTAGATCAGCCTTATTGATAACAAGGACATCTGCATGTGAAATCTGCAAATGTGCTGTGGTGAGAACTGGCCCATGATGGGTATCATGGTCCACAGTCTCAGGAGCTGGTTCATCGAGACTTTTGAGGATATTCTTGGCATCAACAAGAGTAACGATACCGTCTAGGTAAATACTGCTTCCAAGCTCTTCATCCATCCAGAACAATGGGGCAAGATTTCCTGGATCAGCAAGACCCGTTGTCTCGAGGAGAATATAGTCAAATGTTCCACTCTTCTTCATGAGCGACTCGATAGCAGTTACTCCAATGTCCCTAAGTAATATTAGAAAGATCTTTAGAAACAATAGGACAAAAATGCGAACTTTACTGAACAACATATGCAGCCATTACCGACTTCAAGCCATTCTTCTACTTGAGTTCCGTCCTTACTAACAGTTAGAGATTTCTCAATATCAATAGCTATAGTCTTTTAGCTGAAGCCTCTTGCTTTTACCCCTTGATAACTCACAATCTCCAAACTCTAAATGCACTACATTAGCATATGTTGTTATGGTACGGGTATCAGGAAGGCTTGATGATTTTCATACCATTTAATATCACGGCAATCTTTTTGCCATGTTGTTCCGTCAAAATGTAGTTCATTAGTGTGGTCTTACCAGCACCTAGATAGCCTAAGAATGTTAAGCAAGTATGATTATCGTCTTGATCAGACATATCTCACCTGTTACTATCGTAAGTGGCACTTTGACTCTTTCCATAACATCTTCTTGGGCCTCATTTGATACTGGCTCTCTAGTAGTATCAATGAGCTCTGGAGGACCATCGTCGTCGATTACCTCCGTCATAGTGGTTCATATATCAAAAATCAATACAACGCCGTTCTTATAACAGGAACAATGTTTTTGAACTTTCACAGCAGTTTGATCAGGTCAGGTATCGATTGAATAAATCACGTGCCTGATCAATTCGTTGTTCTAAAATGCCAAGGCGGCCCGACAACTTCTCCGATACTCTCCCAAACGCCCAACGCGGTTACTCGTTCATTGGAAACCGTATTGAGTATCAATCTCCTGGACTGCTCTTCTCTTGAGCTCTCGAGATATTTATTTGATAAGCCTTTTTGCTTTTCGAGATTTGTATCAAGATGTCTCTCCCTCCAAGCTCGCCGCGACTTCCCAGTCCACCACCTCCAACAGAAATACAGATTGGGCCCAAGTCGCCATCTATGGGAGATGCGGGCAGTAGTCAGGAAAATCTCATTGAGCAAAGCATATTGGAGGCAAATTCAAGTAGAAGGATTCATCCTGGAACAAAAGCGGCCGACATGGCTGCTGGACCACCTCTGGTACCATTGATGGAGGTTCGAAATTCACAGTCCTGTCTGCTCTATGGCAATACTGACAAATCTTAGCTGGATTCTGCCTTCCAGTTACAGGAGCATCTTAAAGCCTTACATTACCATCACACTCGACCGTCGCCGTCACATACCATTCCCATAGATCGACACACTGCAGCTCTAATTGCGATGCCTCCGTTCGGGGTTGACCGTGCTCTGTGGCTATATGAGCTCTGCCGCTTCCTCATTAACAAGTGTAACGATCTTATTGTTGGCTTTCTCTTCGACTCACCGCCATGCTCGGCTTCCACTTGTCCTGAGATGCGAGCCTCTGAATGGCAGTTCCTCTGCGCCGTCCACGAGTCTCCGAAATCCTGCTGCGCGATCGATTATTGCTGCCATACGCTTGATTGGGCAACCAACACGGTCACCAGTCAAAAAATATTTCCCAGTCGTTTAAGTCTTAAATCAGGAGATAGCCTTGAAGATAATAATACAGGGATCAGGCACTTGACAAACATCTTCAGACGACTCCATCGTATTTTTGCTCACGCGTGGTTTCAGCATAGAGGGGTATTTTGGGAAGTCGAGGGACAGACTGGATTATATGTGCTGTTCAAGACTGTTTGTGACAACTACGAGCTCTTACCTGCAGAGAATTACAAGCTCCCACCTGAGGCCGAGGGCTTGGAGCCCATTGTTGAGCAGAAAGTCCCGTCTCATACCATCTTGAAGTCTGATGGAGCTCCGCTGAACAACTCATCTGCTGATGGAGAAGAAGATCAAAGCTTTATGGCCGTCAGTCGAACGAATACTCGGAGACATATTCGATCGTCGCCTTCTACCGGTGCCGCAGTTACTACTGTTCTTGAAGCGGATGAAGACGAATCCAATATGGCGTATCGCCTTCGAGAATTGCAGATTAAAGAACAAGAAATAGTACAAGAAATAGAACAAGAAGAGGAGACTCAGGCTCGTGATGGAGGGGAAGCTCTCCCTGAAATCGAGATTCTGGCTGAGGAAGAGACAGAAATGACGATTCTCGTGGACAACGACACAGACAATGCAGTTATCAATGCATCAAATCCTGCAGCAGAGCCAGCGAGCCCGTTGGCAGGTTTTGAGCCATCTGAGGGCGCAACACAAGAGGAAGGGCGTGCCGATGAGGACGTGCAAGCCTCAGAGGCACAAACAGAATCCGAAGAGAAGGCGGAGGGTGTGGATAGCGTAAGGGACACGCCAGTACACACATTGAATCTGGATGAACAGTCTCCAGTGGATGAAGAAGAGCCCAATTCCGTGTAGCTGGGCGGCTGATTGATGATACCCATTTCACTTAACGCATGGATGAGGAATGATAATAATTGTACACTAGATACCCTGGTAGATGCGCATATGGCCCCCCTGGAGGTGTATATTCCCTAGGCGTCTTGCGTGGACATCTAGAGAATGTGCAAGCCTATATTCTGTATTCTACATAGCTTGTAAGAAAATTGTCTTTTTGGCAAAGAGCTTCATCTTATAATATCCGTTTCTCACATTTCAAGGCTATTGTCACACGTGATGAATATCGCTAGAGGCAGGGGAAAGGACAAGGGGGATGCACCCTCAGGGGTTTATGAAAATGCTGATCAAACGACGTGTGGAGTGTTTTGTATGGGTCTCGCGTTACATAATCTCACAATTTGAATGGCCCTTCTACATAAAGTACAATAACCTCGATCATTGTGCGTTCATTCATCATTCTGAATATATATATATATATATCAAGAAGAGAAGTAAGTCATCGTGTTTATGTATTCTCCTGTGATGAGTGCATATCCTGTCCTGTATAAAGTCTTCCCCAGATGGGTAGTAATCCTGCCAGATGATTAGCGACCCATACCAAGATTTGGCTAACCTGGTATGGCCTTATGGAGACAGAAGACGTCCCCTGTCAGGCTGATCGCGCTCGTAGCCGAAATAAATAATTGCTTGGAGAGCTTGATTAGGTACATATGTGCATAGGTATTGTGGGTTTGACAGCTTTGAGACAGCTCCTATTCGTACCAATCGATGCCAGCACACCCCGCAGGCAGTAGTGTCCTGCGTTATACTCCGTACATATCACCATCGCGATGCCATCTGCAAAATGTGGGTTTGTACTCTGCAAAGCCCCTTGCTGTTCGTTCATTTCTCCAGCTTTCACGGATTCACAGATTTTCAGAACTTGCCATTCTTTTCTGAGATATACCTCAGTTCTCTCTTTCTTACACTCTTTCATTCGATATCGTTGTGATATTTATTCCTTTGTGAGAACGAGCGATCACGTACATAGATACATATAGGACCCAACGACCTACAAGAAGTTGAAGCGTGGACGAACAACATACTACAGAGAAGAAACGAACAACCTCGCCATCTGGTATGGTATGTTCATAGATATACTTCGCTCTTAGCCCACGATGGGGCTCTTCCAACGCATTACCACGGCAAATAGCCAGGAAAAAGCTCCTGCTCAGCAAGATATCGAAATGCATCCAGAAACTACGGAACCTACCGCACCTCAATCGTTTCGAGACCGTTTCTTTCCAGCTTATCAGCATCATGTCAATGAAGCTGGATTCAAAGTCACAAGAGGCATTGCCCCAGAGGGAGAGAGTGGCCGATCTTGGATTCATCCATGGCACTTTCTTCGAATCTGCTTCCGCTCGTCATGCAGAGCATCCATGATCGTCAATGTTCTCTGGCCATTCGTGCCAGCTGCTCTTGCTATTCGATACGCTCGACCTGACCTCAATTTGGTCATCTTCATACTCAGCTACATTGCCATGGTCCCCAGTGCCAATCTCGTTGGATTTGCCGGTCAGGAGTTCAGTCGAAAGCTCCCCAGAGTTTTTGGCGTACTTGTAGAGACGACCTTTGGCTCCATTGTTGAGATTGTGCTGTTCATGGTCCTTCTCACGGAAGGTGAATATGCTGTCATTCAAGCTGCTATTCTGGGGTCAATCTTAGCTACCATGCTGCTTTGTCTGGGTCTCTGCTTCTTCGTTGGCGGCATGCGTCGTGACGAGCAAACCTTCGACGAGGCTATTAGCGAAGTTGGCAACGGACTTCTACTTATTGCGTAAGTTCCCAGTGTACATTGATTGTCTCACAGACCGTTGTGCATCAAAGCTAATCTGCTGATTTTCAGAGGCTTGGGCCTTATTGTGCCAACCGCCTTCCATAATGCTCTTGCTGGGAGTGGCGTATCGACCGAAGAATTGGCCATTTCGGTTTTACGAATCTCCAGAATTACATCCATCTTGCTCATTATATCATATGCCTTCTATGTATGGTTCAATATGAGAACTCATCACAGTATCTACGACGCCATTTTTTCCAAAGATGAACATGCAGATGCGGACCGCACAGAGGACATCTACAAGGCAAAGCTGACTTTCACTGAGTCAGTTATTGCCATTGCGATCTCCATCGCCTTGGTCACTCTGATGGCGATATCTCTGGTGAAAGAGATTCCATACATCGTTGAGCACAATGGCGTTTCAGATCTCTTTATGGGCCTGATTCTTGTCCCTCTGGTGGAGAAGGCTGCAGAACATATTACTGCTATTGATGAAGCATGGGACAATACAATGAATCTCGCAATGGCCCATGTTCTGGGAGCAACAATCCAGACAGCCCTCTTCAACGCACCACTAGCTGTGGTCGTTGGCTGGGGCATTCAGAAGGACTTGAACTTAAACTTCGATCTTTTTACTATCGTTGTGGTCATTCTATCCATCATCGTCGTGGGCAATTTCCTCAAGGATCGGAAGAGCAACTATCTGGAAGGTGCCTTGTGTGTGATTGCATATGTAATTATTGCTGTCGCAGCGTTCTACTATCCCAACCTTCATTTAATCCATGCGGCAGCTGGAGAACAGGAGAGCTCTCCAACTACTGAAGGTGGCCATTAAGTTATCTTTACTGAATGGTTTGGGGAAGGAGATATTGAGTTTGCTCTGATAATACCGTTTTAAGACTAGTATGCATGCATAGTGAGTTGTTAGATTGTTCATTTCTACTGGTTTCAGAGTGGGCCTCTGAGCGAGAATTGAGCAGAAAGGATATTCAAGACTTGTTATATGAGAATAAAATGAAGTTTAGACTTAGCCCGCTGCTTCCGCAGTGCGTTGAAAGTAATCATTTGTGTCCAAAGAAGCTTATTTGTCTGCACAGTTGCAGACGAGAAGCATACGGCATTGAACTGGGCGTTAATGATGCGGTCATCACGAAGCCACACATAGTACTGGCAATGGAGATAGTATTGAAGTCGTGTTTATCTGAACTGCCATTGCCCACAAACGACCTCTGCCCTGTCAATCACCGAAACAGCTTTACTGATCCATGTTTACAATGGTCTGCTGTCTGCTTTCCCCTTCTGCCTGTATAACTCAGTCTTCGTGGCAGGCCTCTGCTGATTTGACATATCCTGAACCGCCCTAGAAAGAATATGCTACCAAACACTCTTCTTCTGTCACAGTCTCATCCTTTGGTGTTCTTTCCACATTATTCCTCTATTCCATTTTATTCTGTTTGAGTTCCTTTTGGTGTCAAGTGGCCGCCATTGCATTTATAAGCAAAGTCCGCTTTTGTTCTGTTGAGTAGTCGCCATCGCATTCATAAGCAATGTGCGCTTTTGTTCTGCATTAAAGACAGAAGAAGAAAAAAACACAAATCGAAACAATTTTGAAAGTCAGCCCGTATGCCATTCTCTATTCGCATGGGTCGGGCAAATGCTGGACCTGGAGGATGTTCATGAGAAGAGGTTCACGCTCGATGGCTTGCTTTGCTGAGTGAGCTTGTGCCAGGATGCTTGAAAATTCCCAGATCATTGTAGCATATGGTCCCGAATTGAGTTGTTGTACACGGATGAGGTCGAAATAAAAGAGCTTCAAAAAATATTGGTTCAACGTCTCAAAGTTGACGAATCTTGGCGGGCCCGTGATCATCAGCACCCGCGTCTCCTTGACATTGCCATTTGCACGATATTTATTTCTGTTCCAGCGAACAGAGACTCGCTTTCCGCGAATGAATACGCCAATGTGAGAGTGGGCTTGAACCATGAAGCGCTCGGCGCCGATGCGAGTACAAAAGGCAACCTTAGCCGCTGATGTAGTATGCTTCGCTTGAGCCGGGTTGATGTGAGCGGAAAATATTTTGCCACAGTTGCGAATGCTGCCGAGCAGTTCCTGATACGTAACGTCCGATGGTGCTCCCTCAATCCACACGCACGTGTTCAGATGCTCCGGCAAGTTTGGGACCTGGTTCGAGGAAACACCCAGTTGACCCCTATAGGGCATCTGGCCGGTGTTTGTGCAGACATCGGAGGAGACGTATCCTGAAGGATCGAAAGGCTTGATATTACCAGAGGGAAGATTGCGTGCTTGGAAAATCTCTTGGGTTGTTGGGAGATCTTCTGCGTCATTATGTTGATGGTAGGATGGAGCAATTGCTTCTTGATGAGGTCCCTGAATTGCCAACGGACCTTGGGAATTTGGAAAGTTTTTCAACATGTCATGGCTACTTGCTGAACTGACCGTGGAGGAGTTGGTGGAGCCATTGCTACTTCTACTCGCATTGGTGGATGACATAATTCGAGGAATGTCTTTGACAGAATCTGATCTTGGTTGATTCGATGCGAGAAACTCATCTGCCTGACGAATGATGGCTGGGTCCATCCACTTGAACAATCTTGGATCAGGATACCGGTGCTTATCAGGCTCTCTGAAGCCGGCCTTGGGATGACCGAATGGTCTCATGGGACGTGGCCTGAAGGCTTTCAGAAGAAATTCCATAGTGAAGATGGGCGGATCAGGAGAGGAGTCGAGTTGATCGTTAGAGTACTGCTCTATCTTGATGTCAGCAATGAGATTAGAGATATGAGATCTTTCTTCCTACCGAGGCTGCTGTGGCACATGAAGCAGGCTTCGCCAGGCTCCAGACACTCATCTTCAGGAGTGTTGATGAACGAGATTCGTGGCCGAATGTTGTTTGGCTGGCTATAAAAGGCTTGATGTATATTATTGGTCCTAGAAAAAGACATGATGGCCGAGACGCGTTTCAAATTTGTTGACAAGTAGTGTTGGTGTATTAACAAAACTGTCCAGGAAAGAAGGGTTCTGCAAGTGCAAGAACGAGCTACATGCAACAGTCCTTGAAGGCCTGATGGATAAAGGAAGCAAACAAAGTCCACATAAGTCGAGGGGACTTTGTTGTGGTTGTCGAAGACTGTGGAGGAAGAAGTGAGAATTTAGACGCGATGGCAATTTATAGGACTGCTGCAGCGTTGCCGAATAGTTCGCGACGCGTCGCTGTAGACGAGTCCAAATTCACCTACTCACAATTCAGGACACAGCATTGGATTTGGGAGTCATGAAAGTTCGTGTGGGATTTATGCGTTTTCACTTATTATGCGTTCACCTTGGGGAATAGCATTTGAGAATTCCTGAGGCAACTGCTAAAGCCACAAACGCCAATATGTTCAAGCCGAATGCTTTCATGTTGGACATATTTTCTTCAATTATTTTCTTTTACATGTGTTAGCAGAATGACCTAGTCTCTTCGAGCCAATCTGTCTAGATCCGAGAACCTGCAGGTATCAGATAGATTGTTTCGAATACTCGTTCTCTGAGAACTTGATGGACATTCTGCACGTAGCATCGGGACGTTCGAAGCTGCAGGTATCAGACAGTTTGTCTTGAATACTCATTCTTTGAGAACTTGATGGAGATTCTGCACATAAGATCACGATCACGACAATCACTCTCGTCAAATTCATCAGGTCATTCCCCTTTTTAACAGCTTGATTTCCATTTATTGTTTTATTTTGAAGTCTCATAAGAAAGAAAAATGCCCTACCTGTTCAACTGAATCTTTCATCTGGCCAGTTATTCGACTATAACATCTCAAAATGTACGGCTTGAGAACTGTGATGAGTAGCTCTAGCCTCTGTCTACAAGAACTTGGATGTACAAAGTATATGCGGAAACGAAGCTCCATAGAGGCTATATTTAAAAGAGCCCATATTAGGCTAGATACACAATACATTTTTCATCAGGAATTTGCCATCATCTACCAATCCACTACTCGCGGACTCCTCGATTGTTCTAAGAACTGCTTTTGCTTTCTAGTAGGCTTCCCCAGACACTGTGCAGAACAAGAAATTGTTATAATCACGTGATACCCCTGAAATAAAAGTCTGAAGATACTTTTACGAGTAAAGGGAATAGTTCTCGCCTAGTACTTAGAACTATGCACTTACCTATAGAAAGACGAGGGTTAAGAGTCTTCATTTATCTTAGGTGTTCTTGCGCAAGAAGAGCTTAAGTAAATAAGTATCCCATTTCCCCCAAATCCTCTACTTTAGATTCATCCTGCAACCCTCCTTTACCCAGTTATCTTAAACAATAAGCCAGCACTTATTACCAGATTATCGGTTTAGCTTAACAGTGTAGTGTTCGTCCGCACCAATCCTCCTGTTCATATCTACCAAGTGGTTGCATGGTCCATTTTAAGATAAATCCAAGCGGGGCTTTCTACGACTACAAACACCAATTTGAAGTTGCTCTTTTTTGCGTTTTTCTTCTCTAAACCTCTAAACTTAATCGCATGAGATCAGCTCCTGGCTATATTCACTCATGCCTTGTTCTAGAGTTGGATTGCTGTAATATATTCTGACCACACGCCTTCTATTTTTGTGTCCCAACTATGGGTTCGTTCCATTTCATTTAGATCATTAGAGTCATATACATCATTAACGCAAAGTCGCCATTAATCTTCAGCTTTCAACCTTTACAGGAACTTCGTGATCCACAGCTTCATCAGCACCCTTATCCAGTATCACCATTTCTCTCCCACCATCCTCCCGCTTGATGTCTACCTCCACCACTGTTCTGCCACGAGGCAAGATTGGTTGTGCAAGAACAACAGTTTCGATGCCATGTGGGCTGAAATCCTCGGGACCCATGGGCAGCGCATCAACATCGATCTCCATATTCAACAGACTCTTCAGAATCACCTCACTACCAGCTTTACTCATTACTTCATTAGCGTGCTTGCACAGCTCAGAAGTAACGCACTCCACACATCCCTCGTGACAATGACAAGCCTCCACTCTTCGCAGCGCTTGCTTGAGCAGCAAATCAACAAATTCAAACGCCTTCGTACTGATACCCGATCCATCAGCGCCGCCTTTCGCATCGTAAAATGTCAACCTCGCCGGCCGTTTTCGTGACGTCTCTTTCTTGGCAAACTCCTTCAGTCCGACTTTACACTCCGTCCTCACATCGCCAGGCATGCTGATTACAAAGTTCGGCATCAAACTCAATACGGCGTGTTCAGCCGCATGTATTGCACCCGCCACATTCAGCCTTCTGGCCACGAGAATATCCAACGCCTGTTTAGGCACATCGAGCCACATACCTTTGCTAAACAGGATGATTGGCGGATTATCTACTTCGATCGCGTCCAAGATGCGCCGCTTCTTGTCGACTTTGAAGAAGCCGAAGACGGTTTGTTGGATCTTGATTGTGCCGAAAAAGGCGCGACATAGAGAGTTGGGAATGCGTCGGATGGCTTCAGTCTCAATAGGATCGATGTCTGTAAAGTCACGTTGCTGGGTAGTCCAGTCGACTTTGACGAGCTCAACGCGGGCGATCTTGCGGTCAGGGTTGAATTCCTTTACGAGGTAGCTGTTGCCTTGATGTAAGAAGATACCACCGTCGTATAGTGTGAAGAAAGCTCTGGAAGCCTCAAGTTCCTCGAGAACAACGTTTTTGCCGTGAGTGATATCAATGATAGCGAAGTGCTCTTCTTCCGTGTCACGAATTGCAACGAACTTCGATGGAGTAGGTCGATACCGTTCATTGCAGTGGAAGAAGCCCAAATCATCCTTCTCCATACGTTTTTTTGCTATTTCGGGCAGATTCTTGCCGAAGTATACTGCATCCTCATCTGGCTGAATTGGCAGTTCGTATGCAGCGCACTGGATATGACCCTCAAGGACTAGCATATTCTGCAAGTCTACTTGAAGTTCGCAATTCGGCTTTGTAAAAATTTCGTCTGGATTTTGCATATAGTGCTGATCCGTCGGAAAACAATCTCCAACTAAGACTGAAAGGGAATCTTTGTTCCTCCGCCCAGCACGGCCACTCTGCTGTCTCAGATTGGCAATACTATATGGGAAACCAACTGTGATAACTGCATCAAGAGATCCAATATCCACACCGAGTTCAAGAGCCGTTGTAGCAACGATACCTAGGAGTTTGCCATCAAACATTTCGCTCTCAATCCGACGTCTATCTTGTGGAGTATAGCCTCCTCGATATCCCATGACTCGTGCCATGCATTCCGGGCGCCCAAGCTCAATCAGCTCCAGCTTGACAGCACCGACAAGAGCCTCACACCCCTTGCGGACTCTACAGAAAGCAATGACTCGTGGCCCTCGCAAGATGAGCTGGCAAAAAAGCCTTGCAGCTTCGGCTATCGTATTCCCTCGGCCGCTTGAAGGATCCGCTGGATCGTTGTAAGGGGTATTCCAACACAAGAATTCCTTTCTGCCAGAAGGCGAGCCGTCAAAGTCTGTCAAGCGGACATCTTCGATTCCGAAGATAGTCTTAAAATGCTCTTCTGGGTTTGCCACAGTAGCAGAGCATGATATAAACTTGATATGCCGATTACCTAAAGCTGCACATATCCTTCGAAGCCGACGCATGATAAATGCCACATGAGAGCCGAAAAGCCCATTATAGACATGAATCTCATCCACAACAACGTATTTCAAGTTCTTCAAAAAGGTCCGCCACTTGTCTTCTTGCGGAAGGATAGTGATATGAAGCATATCAGGATTTGTGAAGATAACTCTCCCCTCTTCGCGAATGATATTGCGATCAGCCATAGCAGTGTCTCCATCGAAAGTTTCTATCACCGTATTCTCAAGGCCTCTCATGAATCTTATCATTTCTTTGAGGCTCCTTCGCTGATCCTGCGCCAATGCCTTTGTCGGGAAAATATACATCGCTCTTGTATTGTGGTCCCGCTCTAATTCATGTAGAACCGGAAGTTGATATATCAAGCTTTTGCCAGAACTTGTGGATGTTGCAACAATAACATGATGCCCATCGTTTAAGTTGTTAATCGCTTCTGCCTGATGAGCATATAGTTGAGTGATCCCTTTCGTATTGTATAAAGCATTTACCAGGTCTTGGCTCAGTTGGAAGCTTAGGTCACCATATATAGCGTCTTGAGGATCGAAAACACGATGGCCATCAGGCACAATCTGGCCAGTATACCATTCATTGTCCTGGATCTCCTTTATAATCTGAGCTATGGACTCTCGTTCTTTGGGTATCGATTTTGGAAGAATGCTGAAGTCCGGTTTCGATATGCCCGTTATTGACTTGGATGGCTTTGGTATATACGATTGGGATTCTCCCTCTAATGTGTTCTCAGGATCCAGGTGCTCTGAATTACAGCGATTGAGAAAATCATTGACTGCATTATGGAACTTCATATTTCGCTTTTCGATCAGGCTCATCATCTGCGTCTGACTGAACACTGGCATTTTGAGATCCTGATCTTTCGGTTTCCTATTGGGCTTCGTAGCTTCTCCTGTCTTCTTGTGGTGAACCTCCCGCTTCAAGTCTCCATCCACGAATTCGAAGAGCAGAACCTCCTTTTCCGTCGTCTGAGGGCTGCTTCTGTCATCTCCCAAGTCGGTAATTGGCTCAGTAGTATGAAAAGTCTTCCCTCTGCCTCCTCTAGGCATATCATCCTCCGAGCCTCTCGCATCGACTTGAAGCATAGCCTCATCGACATAAGCAAAGTTGATGCCCATCGGCCGCAGTGCGGCAACTTTCGCGACCTCTTCAATATTCAATTCCCGTTTTGTTTGACCTTCAACGGTAGACTTGATTGTTTCAAATGTCGTAGCCAAATGCTTGCGCGTGCAACAGAACGTGAAGACTAGATTGAGTGCTCGATGCGTCTTCTCAAGTGTGGCAAATGAAGCTGGCCAGGGCACATTGCAAGTCACAGAATCCAGCGATGTTGCAGACGAGGATCGGCTCATTGTTGGCGCAACTTTAGTCTTCGGTGTTCGGCGTGGCTGGCCGCCTCCATCATGGACTTTTGTTAGAATAGAAGTTATTGTTGACACTGCTGTGGAGTTATCCTGTGCTGGCTCGTCTTCATCCGCGCCAGTATGCGATGTCTCAGATCTTTTCCGCTTGCACCCTGTTTTATTCGACGCAGAGGTCGCTTTCAACCTAGCCATAGCGGCATTTGTTCAAATATCGAATGCTTTACGAAGTCCGGCACATTATCTCTCGGCGGTGACCCATTCATCATCCTGCAGTCCGTTGTCACGTTAAGTGCTGTGTTGCAGGAACTACGCGATATCACGTGATCTCGTGATTGAAACTAACTCGATGTGGATATGTTTGTCATTTTTATTCCTGTCACTGAGAAGCGCCAGATCATTAATGGGAACCATTCTCCATGTATGAAAGAACAAATTTAAATAGAATTCCTGGTTGATAGGAATAGAAGGCTTCAGTAGATAAGGAAGAAAGTGGCACAAGCAAGACCACATATACAAAACATATTGTATGGCAAATTTCAACACAAGGTTTGCCCTTGAATAGTTAGTTGTTAAGGTGATTTAATCACTTTTAGTTCAAACAATGCCATATTATCATCACTGTATGCAACCATCGAGATGTCGAATTCATGTATCAATTGATATTTCTATCAGAGAGTCAGAGAGGACATAACGCTGCCGAGAACGTCACGGTACGTTTGACGGTCGAAAGTCCTCTCCAGTTGGGTATTTCATTCGTATGAGCGTGCTGTAAAAGGTACATGGCCTCCACAATATCAAGTGCTTCCTTTTCTTGTCCAAATGACAGCCCACCATCGCTATGATATGCCATACTCCAGCGCCTTGAAGCCTACTCTTGTAAGTGGCTCATTGAGGTTGATGGAGTGCCAGATGCTCGAAACGGCTGAGGCGTAGCTGGTACTCGGGCCGCAGTCCCCATGTTGTATATATCATATCGTTTTATCTGAACTCACAAGAGGCCACTCTTAATTTCTGCAATCCCTGACATAAATTTCTTGGCATTGGTCTCATTCATCTAGCCTATATTAGCAGCGATTCATCAACAAGGAATGTATAAATACCTTCAGCAGCATGTTGACTGGCGTGGATCCATCAAAACCTGTGAACATATATTGTTTTTGGGGCGTATTGGACAGCTTCTCCTCAAATTTGAGTGCTCTAATAATGGGAGTATTTAGAATAACTCTGTGAGTGTTCTCCTGGCGCATGATAAGCCGTGCAGCTATGACTGGCGATGCCTCCTTGGCTTCCTCGCGGATGGAGACATCGAAGCTACCGGGGATCACTGATCCGGTATCTTCGTCGAATTCAACACAAGTTTTGTGCACATTTACTTTCAAGTTGCCAACACCTCGCTCTTTCCAGCCTTGATCCTTTGACACCGCAAAAAGTTTCGCGCGGAATTGGCTAAGCGTTACTTCATCTTCTTCGCCATCGTGTACTGGTACTAGATGAGAGTCAGATCTTAGCATGGACGGGATCATTTTAGAGGCAATGCATTCTGACATACCTTTGCTTAATTTGAGCTTCTTCTTGTCCTCCGGAGCTGCATTTTCGTCCTCATTATCAGGGCCTGCATCTCCTTCAGCTTCATCATCATCTCCTGATTCGTCCTCCTCGTCACTTTCCGGGGCTCCAAACGCTTTAGCTGGCTTCGCTGGCTTAGAAATATCAGCAGTTGCAGAGCTGAAACTGGACAGCTTTTTCGAAGGATCAGCTGCAAATCCACCGCCAAAGCCACCGCTAAAAGTACCGCCAAAGCCGCTTCCGAAGCCACCCTTGGCCTGCACACCAAATCCACTGGCAGCACCACTGCCGAAGGTGCTGCCAAAGGGACTTCCCAATCCTCCGACCGCAATTCCATTGGTACCTCCAAAACCACCGCCCTCTGCTTTGGGAGTCTCAATAGTTGATGGTAATGCTGTTAAAGCACCAAAAGGAGAAGCAGCATTTGCAGATTCGCCGCCGAATACACTCGTCTTTCCTGCTAAGGCCCCGAACCCTGACGTGCTAGAGGCCGCCAACGCCCCAAATCCAGAACTCGAGAAAGCTGACGATGATGTTTGAGGCAAGCCTGTAGATACGTTTGTGGATGCCTTCTCAAATGGCTTATCGACTTTGATTTCTGTGATGCGTTTGGAATCCGTGCCTGTTGTTTTTGACTCCTCTATCTCCTTGGCGGAAGTGCTAGTCGCCTGAATGAACGAAGTATTAGCTAGGAGCAATTGCTTCTCGGAGCGCGTTAACCGTACCTTTTCGTGCAACACATCAGATGTTGTTTCTGCCTCTCCTTCTGATGTATCACGAGGACGTTTCTTCTCTGGTTCCGATCTATCTGTGCGATCTGTGCTCGACGCGCTGCTATTTGACGGCACTCGGTCCTTGATCTTTTTGGTGTCGTCACCTTCCTTGAACTCATCGTCCGATTCCCTAACTCTCTTTTTCTTCGGGGACGATATCAGCTCTCTCATTTCCACGTCCTGGCCAACTGAAGGCGCTGGTCGCTCTGGAGTAGTCGCCTCCGTTGCTGGTGGCGCTTGCCCATGTTTCTGTGAAACGTCCTTTGTATGCTCAAGCTCATTTTCCGAAGTATTTGCGTCCACCGGCTGTCTATCTGATATCGTAGTGTGCTTGAGGTCCTCGCTGGCCTTCATCGTCGCAGAGTCCTCTTCTTGTTGATCTTCGAAGCTGCGCTCATGAGCAACGACTTGCTCTGGAGATTTCGAGCCCTCCATCTTGGCGGTTGGTTGCAGGGGCCCTATGCAATGCAAGTTTGTTCTCTATATGATCTGCATCAGCAAATTAGAGATATAATATTGTTACTTGATGGTATTCATGTAGTGAGGTAGGTAATGACACAACTGTATGATCCGCCAACCGTATCCTGGTGTTGCCAGCGATGTTATGCTTAGGGAAGGAAAAATGTTCACCCGTCTCCGACTTCTTCGCCTTGATTGACTTGTTTCTCGCTTTAGAGGGAGGTTATGTCAGCATATCATAGTGTCACCTGACATGGCTCGAAGTCCAACCACCAGCCTTCTCTTGCCATCTATAATACGCCTTAGATTAGGTGCACGACGATGGCTAGAGAATTCAGTAGATGCCGTGAAAACTGTGATAACTATCTCAATGAAGGAGGAAGCACAGGAGTTCGAGATCAAAAAATGGGAGTTTAGCCCAGCTGTGAACCATCAGCAGGAGGCACACGTCCCGCAAGCACAACAAAGTATTACTATCTCACCGACGATTGTACGCGGAGCTCCCTTAATTCTCTCGTTTGAAAATATATTCCTTTAGGCGGCCGTGTCTCCGGAGACTGATATTGTGTTTGATGAAGAAGATTCGTCCGGCTGGGCAGCGCGCCTCTGGGCTCGCTGTACATAGACTATGGTGTAATTTCACAATTTCAATTACTTCACCTCTTTTGCAAACCTATACTCTCCGAAGCATATCAAATAGCACGATTGACGTATACAGACAACGATGCAGTAACAATATATGAGTACCTATACTGTGATAACCCAGCCCAGGAGGTAGTAATACAATAATACAAAGCACATACATTCCTAATGCCTGCCCCTGCCCCAACGCCTGTCTCTAGCCCTGGCCGCTCGTCCCAATCTTGAAATCTGCTTTCCATGCCTGAAGATATTTCTATGCTCCTAGCTAATAAAGCACAAGCATCCCAGGCCAACATAGAATACAAAGAGTGGATAAACTGCAATGCCGACTCTGTTCTTGACCACGCCACTACCGCCCATGATACTGACACCGGCAGCAAGCGACCAGCCGATCAGTACGATATAGATTGGTATCCGCGGGATAGTCGGGAGATGCAGTGCCGAGAGAAGCGCTGCGATGACGAGTGGGAAGAGCGTGTATCCAATAATACACACCGACTGTGCAAAAGATCTATTCCGCGTTAGCAGATATGAAGAGAGCACATATCAAGAAACCAATAAATAGGAAAGACTACTCACATATTTCCGCCCAGCAACTTAATTTGCGCAGTCACCACCGCCTCGCCAATCCAAACCATCGCAAACACGCCGGAGAAGACCACACTCTTCTGCTCACTCCTCGCGTTGAAACTGAGCAACAAACTCAGAGCCAAGCAGAAGACCAGCGGACCCCACAAGTCCCAGTCTCGCAGCCCCTCACTCATATTCCCCTGGCTCAGCAAATTCTCACTGTCCATAACCCTGCCCGCAATATTCCTCACCTCCTCTCGCGCACCGGCAATCCCGCCGGCGCGAAAGCCCTCATATGCACCGCGCAAGGTCGTGGTATTATCGATCATGCTCCCGCCAAAGAGGTATTTGGGATAGAGAACCTCGCGCATTTTGGACCAGACAGCACGGAGGTCCCGCGAGAGAGTATCCCAGACGGATTCATCGATTGTATTTGTAGGGGCACGACGGTCGTCGCCTGAGATGGCAGAGGTAAGATAGGACTCATTGAGAGGGGCGCGCGAAGAGTAGCTTGGTGAGGGGTCGAGAGGGTCGAGAGGGTCGTCGAGGTCGTCTAGGGATGCTGTTGCATATTAGCGGTGAGCGGGCTAAGAGAGATAAGAAGCAGTGCAGGGGCAAATTGTCTTCTTGAGCTGTAAAACAGGAAAAACATACCTGTGTCTGGGTTGATAAGGTCGTCGTTGTCATCGCTGACGTGCGGCTGGCTGTAATGCTGATATGGGTTGTCGGAGGCGGACATGGCGTCTAAAGTTCTTACTCGACGTTGCGCAACGGTGAGTTGGATGCCACTCAAGGCTACTGTTGTTCTTCTTAATTCCGTAAAGGGCGATTAATCTACGTAATACTTGCTGTTGTACTGCTCTTTGAGTGAAGCTCCAGATATTTGAAGCAACCTCCACGTAACCCAACGTCGGTGTTGACCACAGATTCTGCGCTAGTCCCGATTCCAGTTAGACCTCCCGGGGCAGCTCCAGCTCAGGTACAAAAGACAACGTCATGTTGCTGGGCGGCTTCCTCCCTGATTTTAAGGGGCTTATTAAATTCAGTCACGATTTTGATAACTCTAGTCACTGACCACTGATGGAGTACTCGGAGCTGTCAGCCACTCAGCAACCGACTTCGAGGATGAGTAGTATGTGACCTGTCTTCATCGTCGTGGTCGTCGGAGCTCTGGCACCAGGTCAGTGGTGCCTGTGCTAGATCATGTTTAGAGGGAATATAGTCTGTAGGGCAAGATGACCGGCACGTCAGTGTCTGAATCATTGTGAGAGAACCTCGAGGGCAATTGAGTAGCTAACGACTATGATCTGGGAATGCTCTGCAACTTCCCTCTGCAAATTCTTTCCAGCACGACACAAATATCTTTTGCAGCGCTGTACTCTCAGAAACTCTTAACATTCACTTGATATCCGTCCCCGTCTTTGACCAACGACTCAGCACTGAGATAATATTTGGTGCCCCCAAAATAATACAGAACTCTCCATTCGCGCTCCATGCAATTTGCCGCCCAACGGTTGCCACTCCCGGTATAGTCTCAACTTTGTGAGCTTTTAAACTTCGCCATGGACTGGTCATTGAGTATTTTTCATCATAGCCCACCCGAATCGCTTCTATTTCAACAGAGTTCAGTGTTTCTGTGTTCGTACTGCCAGAAGCGACACTATCTTCTCTTTGAGCATGTCCGAGGATGCCAGGGTTGCCCGCCTTTCGTTTTGCAGTAAGCCACTGAGGTTTCGGAACTTCTCCTCCAGAGGTGATGAATTTCTGATACTCCAGTAATCTGGCAAGGTCCCAGAAGTAAACTTTCGACGAATCAAAAAAGGCAAGCACGGGATGTTTTGGTGATGGCGGGTTGAACAGGCTGAACCTGGTCCATTGATTTGTTCCAGGTATCTCGAATTGCAGGAGACGCTCGTACAGTCGTGATCGGGGTTTATCATCATCTGAAAGCTTGAAAAATGCAGATCTTGTTCTCGGCTTTGGATCATGCGTTGTAGGCGCTGCGCGGGCAGTAGGTGGTGCTACAGAGGATGAGAAGTTCGTAATCTTCCACAGCACGATTTTCTGCTCCCCCTGGCCTTTGGAGAGTATAAGGTCGTTGAAAAATGAGACGCTACATAAAGTGAGCGAATGTGAGGCAGTGATATGTTGAAAAGGGGCCATCTACCAATCAACGATGCCAGAATGGATCTCTGAACTAGAGAAGTGCGGGTAATGGATGATCTTCGTCTGCTTCTGCGTGATATTTTCATCTGATATATCCCGTATCGTCCACTATTGTTGTTTAGCTTATGGCCAGTACTACAAAGGTGGCTCTTAGACTTACTAGGTTCACTCTGTGGTCGAAACCGCCAGAGAGTAGATAGAGGCCTGCTGGATGAAAATCCTAGATAATTAGTAATAAAAGATGAGTTTCAAGGATCAAAACCTACAATTGACGAGACAGAATCAATATGACCCTCTCCGGCTAGAAGAGCGACACAAGGTAATTCCTTGTGAACCTGGAGAAGGCTCCATACTCTTATTGTGTAATCATCTGAAGCTGAAACTAGAATATGTGCATCCTTAGGTGAGACGGTTAGGTTTTGAATAGACTTTATATGTTAGCACAGTATTTAATCAAGAGCCTTATACGTACTCCCCCATGTCCCGATAATGTCTATAGAGGTCTTAGCTAAATAACCTGTAGTTAGAGTTGATTTTACTTACTTGAACGACCTTGCCGGTCACAATATTTATGATCTTAATAATCGAAGTTTCTCCACCTATACACAGCAGCGGGGACCCATCTTCATCCCTAGCCCAGGCAATACAGTAGTTTTGCTCCTTTGCCTGATTAATCAATTGTTAGGCTTATAGACCAGGTCAACTGAGTTATTGGTACTTACTTCTTCGCCGTCAGTAAAAATTTGAAGCTCCTCCAAGTATTCGTCTTTTCCCGGTTTTCTATGGATTGTCCGAAAGATTAGAACCTGCACCCATATTGTTAGAGGCAAGATAGTTAGATATTCCATGAAGAAAACTTGCCTCTTTCTCACCAACAGCTGCAAAGATGGGATCTTCGTCGGCTTTGGCGTATGGATAAACCTTCATGTCCCACATCTCTACACAGTGAGGTCAGTGGTCTGCTTTACAGAAAGTAAGGCCCGAGATTTCAAATTTGCGTACTAACTGACCGAGAACCCCCCTACAGGAATACACCCATCAGTACCGATGCTACAATGCAATGGCTGAAAGAAGAGAAGGTTTGTTGATTCATACCACTTCAATCATCTCTCTCCAGCGTGGGAGATCCCAGGCCTTCGTGTCATCTACCGTCGCCGACATCTGAGGTAAGGTTGAAATGAGTTGAACTGTAACAAGCTACGATAATATGATGTAAATGTGAGGACATGCAATCGACCATCCAAAAGTCCTCTTATAGGGGTTTTCAGAATGCCTTGCACTAAAAGTAAACGGGATTGATGTGGACGGTCGCTTCAAGACATCGAAGACAGTGGGTTTTCGGTGAGGCAGGTGTTGATAACGGGTATGCTTGGGACAGCTCTCAAATAACTCTACCGCAGATCCTGTCTACAACCTCAATATAGCTATGCAATACACCTGATTTCATGTATAGAAAATATCGTCCAGGTTGCCGACATTCATCCTATTGATGCGGCTTAATTGAGGCTTAATTGACGCGCACGCGATGGGATTCGTCGCTTGGGCCCACCTTTCTTTCTACTTTCGTTTCTCTAAACAGCCAACTGGCAAATTGCCAAATTCTGAATTGTTTTCAATGAGATTCATTAAATTTATTCACCTTTTTCATGAAGCTACTACTTCGATACTTTTAATGCACCTTTGCAGAGAGACTGTAAGCAGTCTTGGTATCGAAGCAGGCCTACTAATCGTGTCTGGAGGTACGGTCACTGGCCTGCGAGAATGGACTGCCGTGCGCAGTTACTGTGATGGTTTATGTCTAGCAACTTGATTCCAAGAAGCCCCTTTGAGGCCCTTTGAGCCCCTTTGAGCGAACCCATGGGCCATAGGAGTTATGTTGAGTATGAGGCACTCTTCCTTGCAAGGGTCTGCCCAAACTCCTTAGCACTCATTAAATCAGTAAAGCCTGTCTGATGATCCACACGGGAGTGGCCAGTCACTGTAATAAGGTGAACTAATATGATTCCTCCTCATACTCCTTCCCCTCATCCATCTCCAACTCCCAGTCCGGCACCCGCCCACCCCTCCTCTTCGCAATCTCAAAATGTTTCCGCGCCACCTCCCTCATCTCCTTCCTGGCCACTTCCCTCTCTCCATCTCCAATTCTCTCATTCTATCTGCCGATTCTCTCCTATCTCGCCTGTCATCATCATCATCCTCCTCTCCCACGCCCTCCCATGGCGTAGGCATAGTCAAATCCCCAATCCACAGCGCCACACAGCCCCTTAATCTCTGCAACACAGCACTATCGCTCCACGGCGGCCCCGTCATCAGCTCATCCATCCGACCCGCCAACCTCTCCGTTGCCACCACCGCGCGCTTGCGCACCTCCTCCTTTTTCTCCCATAGTCTCTCTCTGCGCCTCCGCTCCTGCCGGGCTTCACGGCGCGTACGGCGCACGAAATATGATTCCTCCCGCGAGTTATTGGGCGAGGCCGTGAACTCGTCGTCATCTCCATCCTCGGCTTCTTCGATCGAATCTACGCGATCGGAGGACTCATTATCGCTATCCTCGTCTTCGGCCTGGGAGTTTAACTCGAGCAGGGAAGTGGCGTGGGAGGCTTGGATGCCGTAGATTTCGCAGCTCAGCATCGCGGGCCAGAAATCCAGCGCGGAGGTATAAGTGCTGAATTGGCGTTTGTACGGATGTTGCAGGATGAGGCGTGCGTAGTAATCTTTCGCGTTTTCGAAACCCGCTGGTGTGCCCCAGCGGATATCCTCAATGTTCGTCCTTGCGCCTTGAACTGCTGTGGCTTCTTCATCTCCCTCTTGTGTATTGTCTGTCCCTTCATTTATGTCCTCGTCAAGGTCGTTAGATAGAGATTTCTTTCCCGTCGGACGCTGTTGTCCAGATCGAATTAAAAGCTCTGCGCCGATTCCCCAGTAGCTCGTCGTGCGCAAATCAACACCCTTCCCCCCAACTTGCGTTCGCATCAACAGCGCCCACGCCTTGCTTGCACGTGCGATATCCCCTTCAAGTAAACATCTCTGCACTATCGCCGTCAATACGCCCAGATGTCTGATCTTAAGAAAGGACCCTCGGCTTCCCCTTTCCTCTTCAGCCTCTCCTCCTTCATCTTCCCTCTTTTCTCCATCCTCATCCCGTATACCGTCCTCCTCAAACCCCGCCGGCAAATTCCGATGCGGGAAACCAGTGTATGATTTGCTCGGCAGTTCTTGATCCAGCTCCAACCCCGCAGCGCGATACTGTCGTATTTTGTCGTCGTTCAAGGACAGCGGGTTCGAGATCGCGACATCAATGTTGCTTGGGGCTGGAGATGAGGAGAATGGATAGGCTGAGCCAGCGAGCGTGGAGAACGCCTTGGACCGCACCTCCGAGGGCGACGGCGAGGGGGAGGCGCGTTTGCGTTTTCGAGTCGACTGGCTGGTGATGGCCTGGCTGCCGGAGTGGGAGGTGGCGACCTGCCCATTTTGGCGAGAGAGAGGAAGAGCAAAGAGCGGCATTTCACGTATTGGATGAGCGGTGATGGGAGGAGCAGGAGGGATAAGAATGTGGAGAGGACTCCAGAGACTGATTGGGCTGGGCTTGCGAGTTCCAGGCTGGGCTGACTGGGATTTTGGCGCAAATCGATTGCAATAGGGCCTTACGCTAACATTGAGGGCCGAGCCGCGGGAACACTGGGGTGCATGCGCTAGGTAGCCTGTGGGTCCCTACTCAGGACCACAGGAACGTCCAGTGCTGAGTAAAAACGTTGAACTGCTAAAAGCTGTGTTGGCTAAGATTATCAGCTAGTGGTCACCATAAAGCATAGGATCACATTTTATTACCCAAACAATGCCGGGAATTAAAGAACCGGTCTCTTTAACGATGACTATTCAAATGCCTACCAGCCCTTTAACTCCTCGTATCCGCTAGAGTGAGTTCTCTCTTTATCTGAGTGATCATATCACACGTAAATCTATTCTTTGATATCCGAGAGGTGATGTGCCAAGCTTCAATCGTTGAAGAATGCCATGCCATAATGCCCCAGTATAAAACGCCCATGCATATGAACAAATCCTGTACCCTCCAATAGCCGCCCCCAATAGCCGCTCCCATAACCGTGAATGCTCCTTCTCTTATCCCGAGTCCATGCCCACCCTAACTCCACGCTATGCAAATGCTCCTCATCTCCTCGAGGCTTTGGCGTTCACTTGAATAGACTCCTCAAGTCCTCCAGTCTCTTCTTCGTCGCCTCCGCCTTGCCCACCGCACCTCTCATTCCCTCCTTATCCCTATCCAAACTCAGACTCGCCAACTTCCTCTTCTTCTCCTGTAATTCGAGCATCTTCTCCTCAAAGCTGTGGTTCATCACGAATCTCACCGTCTCTACTTCGCGTTTCTGGCCTAAGCGATGCACGCGATCGATGGCCTGTGCTTCTGCAGCAGGATTATACTGAGGTTCCATAACGTAGACTTTGTTGGCCGTGGTGAGATTGAGACCCAGACCGCCTGCGTTGATGGATACCAGGATGACGGGGATCAGAGGATTGGTGCGGAAGACTTCTAGAGCAGTGGCGCGGGCTGTGCGAGACATCTTGCCGTCAAGGCGGGTGTAGCTGATGCGATTGTCTTCGAGCGCCATCTGGATGAGGTCCAAATGAGATGTCCAGCCAGAGAATACGACGCTCTTGATTGGAGGCTGATCGGGCATCAACTCACTTTCAGCTTTCGATGCCAGAAGATCGTGGATGAGCGCTTTAGTCTTGGTATGTGGACCACTGTATCTTCCCAATGCCTTGATATGTCTCCCATCCTTGATCTCTGCTCGATCATTCTCGTCCTGTTCGACCTTTCCCGCTTTCAGAGCGAAATAATCAATACGGATGTATTGCTTGCAAATATAGCAGCTTGCATGGAGGTTATCGGTAGAGACTGCTTCAGCCGCATTTTTGTATTCTTTAATGCATCCTGGACAGATTAGATGGTAGCATGGCGTCATATACCCAATCACTTCGTCCTTGCCGTCACTATCAGAGTCCGAAGGGCTGCTTCGGCCAATTTTGACGTTGCACATGGAGCAGATGTCCGCGTTGGTTTCCCTCATCAGATTATACATTTCGTATGCCTGCTTGGGACTCAAAGCGGGCTGATCGGTATCATTCTCGTCATCAAGATCAATAGCTAAATCCTTGGTAATCCCTGCAGTAAGTTTGAGATCCTCGTCGCCAAGCAGCTCTCTACCATGTGCACAAATCAAGCGAAGACGCAAGATCGATTGAAGAATGTGGACATACGCTCTACCTCCAAGACTCTTTTCTTGTTGACTGGTGAGCACCTTAACACGGTCACTGGCATTCTTCGCGAAGATATCATAAAGCTCTTGCTCCTGTGGACTGAAGTTGAGCCTAACAATCTTGTCGTGGCGAGGAGGTAGATTGATCCGATCTTTGAGACGTCGAAGTGTAATGCTATCGACCAACAGTCGAAGCTTCGGGAGAATTTCGGGATCCGCGTTTTTGCAAGGAGCCAAAATATATTGAGCGAACGCTCTTTTCTCGTCGAATGGCTTGAGACGTAAAAATTTGATGAGAGCACCAAGATCATCTAGGCGATTTTGAACTGGAGTGCCAGTAACTGCCCATCGACGCTGAGCTTGCAAACGACAGATAGCTTTTGATTGCAAAGTCGCCTGCTCTCGAATCATGTGTGCTTCATCAAGTACTATGCGAAACCAGTTAATCTCTTCCAGAGGATATGGCCCTGGTTTTCCTTTGCTCCGTCTATTACACTCGCTCGCGACCGAACCGTACGTAGTAATAATAAGGTCATATTCAGAAAGCTGTGCAATATCCCTGCATCGAGTCCCTCCATGGTAAACGTGATACTTCAAACTGCCTGGCTTAACATGCTGCTGGATTTGCTCTTCCCAATTCGCAATGGTACTCAAGGGTGAAACGAGCAAGGTGGTTCTGGCATTCCGCTTGAGCTTGACCTCATCTTCTGCGGGAGGGGGCGGCTTCTTTGAGCCCCATTCTTTTGACTGCTCCATGGAGGATGCGATCAGGGAAAGAATGCTCAAGGTCTTACCCAGACCCATCATATCAGCCAGTATTCCACCTAAGACTTGTGGCGGACTCTCGCGCTCTTCTTGGCCAGTTATAACGTTGTAAAATATCCTCTGACCATTGTTGCCATATCGGAGTCTCCAAAGAGAGCTGTTCTCCTTCTCATTGTGACCATAAACGCGCTCCTTCTCCTTACTAGTCATAAAGGCAAGGCCTTGCTTTTGATGGGGAAGAAGTTCAGTTGTAATCCGAGCATCCGGTTCCATGCCCAATAGATTTTCAGATTGTTGCAACGAGTCGAACATGCTAAATACATCGCTGCGAATTTCCTCAACGGTTCGCATAGATGCACTAGACACTGGGGTATAGCCAACACAGCGACCACCGGGGCGAGGAACCATCTGTTTCAGAGCTGCATGCGGATTGCAGAGCTCGATCCCAGCCTCGACAGATAGGGGTGTCCGCAGCCATAATTGCTTCTGAGATAGATGTTTTCCAATCTGCGCTGCATATTTCTTAGGACCGTAAAGAGTCAGGTCGAGGTTGAATCTACATGAACAGTCTGCTCCCGGCGGAAGGTCGCCCGGTTTCTTTTGCCGAGTGAGGATTCTAGCTGATGTTCGGACACCCAATCTCGAATCGAGAATAGGTACAAGACCAATCGACGTGTTGACATCCAAGCAGCCGATGATTTCGCGTGTGCTGTCAACTACATTCACAATGCTCGTCTTGTCGCCCAGTTTCCGCTTCAGCACCACCTTAACTTGGGGCCAGAAGTCTCTGGACAGAGCCCTGGTTCCTTCCTTTGCAGTGGGAACTTTGTGAGCATTGATGTCACAGCCTTCGATGCGTCCAAAGCAAACCTCTTTATCTTCGGAACTTCCCAGAATCGTAACTTCGTCGTCATCGTCGGCCGTGAGATCCACCGGAGCCGTGCCTTTTATTGCAGCTTCCCTCTGGCCTTCCTCCCTCTTTTCCTTCATATAGTCTCCCAGAACACCTCCTTGTCCGCCATCAGAGAATGCCGCTTTCTTGGCAGGATGTTCGGCATTGCCGAGCTCTATCTTTCGCCGTTTCTGCGGAAGCAGGTCGCGATCCGATATATTGTGCATTCGCTGAAGCATGGCTCCCATTCCAGGTCCGTAGCCGTTTGGCTGCGCAAATCCATTTCCGTTTGTAATTTGCGGCGGCTGTGCGTATTGGGCAAATCCATGGGATTCATCTGGGCTATCAAAATGGAATACAAGTTTCGGCGGATTCGAAGGTCGTCCGGAAGCATTCTGCTTGTTCTCACTCAACGGCTGTGGCTTCTGCGAGGTGGGATTCAGCAGCGCAGCTGCTGGCCATTTCGGAGCTATGGAAGTTGGTGCGCTTGGACTGTTTAAAGAGCTGGAAGGACGGGAATGCAAGTGGCCTGCACCAGAGATATGTCAGCGTTGCCATGATAGATATAGATACAGAATCAGAAGGGGTGGTCTTGATGTAGTGTAAGGTTGTCTACCGTTTGCCTGGTCATAGGACGCCATCCTCGATTGCCTAACCCCAACGCCTCACGACCCTACGGCAACATGCAGAAATGGCTAAGTATTTGCCTTATCTTGACTTTATATACGTCGATGCTGTTGTAAAGGTTGTTGTCAAGTGAACAGGTACTGTCGCAGGACTTTGTCGCAAATGAGAACAGTGTGAATTTTGAGACTCAGAATTGAGGTAAAATAGCCACGTCCTATAAAGACAGCACCATGATGTTGGCTACTGGAACTAAAGCGAATGGAACTGAACTGGCCTACTCCGGCAGATGGATGAGTATTTGTCTTGGTTTGTGACGCCTTTCGGGCTTCAATGATTTCGCGATCGTGGCGGACAACTGATAGGCTCTTCTTAGTAAGCAGAGGCGGCAAGGCTGAGTGATTGTTTCTGGGGAAGCTGTCAGGTGATGATCAAAAGAAGAAAAATGTGTTGTATTCTAGTCAAATCACAACAAAATGCCAAGAACGCCTCGAGTCAAACCCAAATAAATCGTGGGAAGAATGAATTATCATTCAGAAACTAAAGATCAAGGGAACCTGCAATAATGGGATGGTTCTTTTAGGTCAAGGTTCTTGAAATAGATAATAGGACTTTTGTTTTCAAGTATCTCATTTATTATTTGCTTGGAGTCGCCCCCTCATATGATATTATGCGTACAATATTACAAATCCCAGTCCATGTGATACGACCCCGTGACGCCCCGCTCTATGCTTTAGCTGGTATATGCCATCCCCATTTATCATTGCCATACTTCTCATCTAACACCACGTAAACACTGGATTCTTGCTTTTGACCGTCTCCAGCCGTTCTACTATCACCTTCCGGTGATTATGCTCCATGTCTTCGGCCGCCGCATAACCAAGATCGCCTTCCAAATCATCATTATCGTACATTAACTGCCCATAGTTGCCCCTTAGAGTCGAGAATGACAGCTTTTTCTGTGGTTTTCGGAATGATTGCGGTATTGTAGGTATTGAATCGTGCCTACTCAGTTGTGTTGACATACGATCCATTAAAGGCCGATTCGAATCTTGCGGTCTCCCATCCCCATCCGCCTTAGGAGAGAAAGGCTCAAAAAGTCTTGAGCTCTCCTCGCTGGGTCGAGGTGATAATTCGAATCGATTAGGATTTGGCAGCTCCGCCGGCGGGCTACCAAATCTTATGAGATCCGGGGGAGCAGAATTAGCTGCACTTATATCCATCTCCTCACTCAGCCCGCCATTGAGCTCCGCTTCACGTCGGCGCCGCATATCAACAGATGGAGTCCTCATTGGGACAGCGACAGGAATGTCAACAAGATCGTCCCAAACGCAGACACGTGCTCTTCTGGTAAGCTCCAAAGGTCCATGGTCTGGAGTCTTGAGAGTCTCGACGACATTCCAGGCTTGACCTTTCATGACCGCGATTTGCCGCGCAAACATCCGCTCCTGGAAATCAGCATCTTGGCTGAAAATTTTGCGTAAGGCAAGTTGTGTCTCGCTCCACCACGGCTTCGATGTGAGTAACGGCAGGAAGTGCTCACGGGTCTTTTGTGAAAAGGGTTGCCCAATAAGCGACACAGGCAGAAAAAGCCAGCCATAAGGAAAGCTTCGCCATGCGTCAGGATGTTTCCAAGGCCATGAAAGACTGTTGTCAATTGCGCCTATGCTCATAGTCGGTCCAGAGTCCTCATTAGGACTTCCTGTCCGAGAGCTTCCGGGATGCATTGGCTCTTGCTGGCGATAAGGGTGCGGCTGTGACAGGTCGGAGAGCCCTATGTGCTCATTTCTGGATGCTGGACGAGGGCCTGGTGTATCTTCGTGAGTATTCATTTGTGGTCGATCTGAGACGACGGAAACAGATTCCTTCTCCCAGTCCACTTTGATCATCCAGTTATCCAACCCTCTATCCGTATTGCGCATTATATAATCCAAGATGACTAGTTTTTCAAGCTCCTCTCTGAACGCCGTTTGCAGCTTCTCTGTCCAGATGAATCTCCTTTGCTGTGGTTCATCTGGAGTAGAAGGACTATGCTCATAATCATCATCGTCATCAGATGTAGCACCGCTCGGTCGGCATGGATCACTCCATGGCCGCTTTCTTCTCTTTGGGGCATCACTGACCCTGAATCCTCCATTCAAGCGGTCAGGCCAAGGATGTTTTTGGAGAAATACCGTCGCATCGGAAAAGCCTTGTAAAAACACCTGGAAACTTCCTGGTTTCAGGGGAAAGGGTTTCTTTTTTCTATAAAAGTTTCGCCGTGCCCAAAAGTCATAATGAAAAGATTTCGAGGAGAGATAAACGACGTCGGTGTAAGGAACTAGGTTTGTTTCCAGTCTGCAATCCAGTGTATATGCTGCGGCTTCGGAAACGTAGCTGAGATTGGGGATGAGACATGCCCGTCCAAAGAAACACGGGAATAAATTGCGATGGATCCATTTGTTCCACTTCGGATTGCCCGCAGCATATGGTTCCTCGTCCTTTGGCTTGAAGACACCGACAACCTCCCCATCACTATTTCTTGCAAAATAGCTTCCAGAGCTTCCTTGCGATATCATTTTGGGATGAACGCCTTGCTCAATCGCTATTCTGACGCTCTCGACAATGTCCTCGAATTGCTCAGCAGTCATTCGGCCGTGTTCAGCAGCAGCCAATGTTTCCGGAGATGCTGGCCGTATCCATTCGGGTGCTTGAAATACAGAATGGTGTATCTCCAGCCGCTCTTCTTCATCAGTCTTGCCTTTGACTTTTCCGATCTTGAATTTGGACGCGATCTCGTCCGCCCATCGTTCTAATCGCGCATTGATGGCTTTGATGTCTACCCCTGAAGAATTGCTCCGTCCTCGACCCCTATTTCGAGTTCGCGATGGAGTATTGCTCCCCTCAGCATGCATGCCGGCGCTTGGCCGGGGAGCGTTGATAGAAGCATATCGTGGGGCATTTGCTGGTTGAAGTGAGCGTTGGTGATTAATTAAATCTTCGTCGTACTCGTCTTCTTCGTCGGTGTACATCTCCCCTTGCGCAAGACGCGCATAGCCTGTCTTAGCTGGCCGTGTCTTTGGCATTGTGCTCAGCTGTCCATGACAATAAAATTGGACCAAGGCGTGGCGAAGGACAAGTTGTCGCAGCAAGCTCGCAGGGAGCTATATCTTCGAGTTGTCTCCGACGTAACCGTGAACCAAGTAAGTTGGCAACGGCAATCGCTGACAGGAAATATCGCCTGCGCCACAGTTTGGGTAGTCACGTGCCTTAGCAGCCCCTTGAAAATCTGGGGAAGCGAAGCCTTCTTTGAGACCAGTGACTGTATTATTTCCTGAAACTCCAAGCAGCACAATTAACCTAACTTTAGCAGTATTCATATTTCTCATTACGGAACAATATTGAAGTCTAATAAAATTTATTACATTGGCTTGTTCATTGATTGTTGGATGTTTAGTAATTCATATCAGTCTTATATTCATATTGGAATGTTTCCCGACGTTTAATCTCGCAAGATACATTACAAATGATTCGAAAACTTGAATCCTAGTATTGGCTGTATTGCTTGAAAGTGATGTCTATTTGCTACTACTATGCACTGAGAGTCATCCAAAAGATATCGTCCTTCGATTCAGAGATATCTAGGCGACGAACATCCTCACAAAGATTCCTGTCTCCGATTGATGTCAAGGAAACGGAGCCGGAGTGCCAAGGATGACCGAGAAATCTTCATTTACAAGGATCTCTAGAACATCTGATAATCCAAGCCCAATGGTGATCTGTCATTCAGCATCTGTCGACGACTGCAATTTATATACCATTTATGCACTGAGCGGACTAGAATATTAGCAAACCTTTTCAGGGCGAAACTTTTTTTCCCCACGGTGACTAGAACATATGTATATCATGTTGGATTCGAGATGGCAATTAAAACAACAATGCTCTGAATGCACGCAAAATCAACAACATTCCAAGGAACATTCTTCCTCGTAAAGGAGTGATTGTCATCAAGTACTTTTTTCTCCACAAATAATCTGGAGCAGATTGCCCCGGCAAGCCTTGCGTCAACTGGAGCTTTTTATAGATCGTAGGCAGGTAATTTGCGTATCGGGAGTCTTAGCCTGATGGATAAGGGGCAGCGGGAATGCCAATCCACCAGGTCATAATCTCAGATCCGTCCTTGCGATCGGCAGCTTACCAGAATCTCTTTTTCTGACTCTGAGACTTGTTGTTCGATAAAAATTATTGTATTTTGTTTGCACTCCAGCTTACCTACTCATAATAATAATTGCTGGGACATTGGGCAATTTATTTGACCTCGTCTTCTTCTGTCACAGTAGTCTGCTTCTCACCAACTCGACCCATTTCACGAAAAAGCTGGAGTCCAGAACACGATATCTTGTCCTAGAGATAAATCGAGTCTACACGAACTTTCAGAGAACGACGATACGTCATCCAGTCATCCAGTCCAGAGACATCAAGACACGAATATCCGCACTTGGTGTTTATTATTACAGTCGAGACTCACTCTCCATCTGTCAGCATGGCATCGACATTAACCTCATACCGGGCAGCGCCCATCGAGCACCTTCCACCATCAGCAAAACAAGCCCGCGACGTGCCTGGCTTCACTCCGACAAGCACGACGGATTCCAGTCACCAATTGCTGGCTTCTGGAGATCCCATATCCCGCCCTTCTTCAACATCGACAACACAATCCACTACACTCCATCACAGCGCGTCAATGCCACAACTGCCCGGCCTGTCTTCGCTGGCATCAATCGCGTCGGGCAGAAACTCACCACAATTGAGGTATGGATACTCGTGTTATGGTCTTCCAGACATACACTCGAACCCAAAAATTACGCGTTTGCCAGGTCCCGTACCTCGGACATCGTATTTTTGTTTTCAGGAGATATTTTGGCCCCTTGCCAATATCATTTATCGTTATCGGGCATCTATCTAATCCATGATATTCCACCGAAAGCGATGCACGGGCACCAAAAGCTAACTTTATCACGATAAACAGGCAGTTCAACATCGGGGGACATAACAATGGATTGAACTATGCGATGTCGTCGCCGTCCGCAACCAGTGTTGGGGGGGCGCTTGGCAATTCACCTGTAAGTCCAATATCAACTTATTTATCAAATCCTCCTCTTTGATTCCAAAGCACAAAGCACAAAGCACGCACAGTCACTGGCCACTCCAGGTGGGCCAGACGGCCCTGGCGGCTTGAGCTAAGTGCTGGGGGCTCTGGCCAGGTCCTTGTAAGGAACGGTGCCTCACAGCATACAAGATTGCCATGGCCCTTGGGCTCAAAAATGAGTGTGAGGGTCAAGTTGGTCGACATAAATCCACAGCAACAGCGTACGGTGGTCCAGCTGGAGTGGCCAGTGGCTGTGTCACTGACTTCGTCCGGTTGGGGACCTTGACGCTTTCGAAGTGTCCCGGCTTCCGATACGTGGCTCGCTTACGGATAGGAGCCCTGGCAACTACTTCCCCTTCTTAAAATCCTTCAATCTTCAATTCCTTATCGCCTCACCCTATCGCAATCATCATGGCAAGTGCAACTATGTCTAACAACGATATGTCGCAGCCCACCTGTCAGAATTGCACGACCTCGACGACTCCATTATGGAGAAGAGATGAGATCGGCTCGGTACTATGCAACGCTTGCGGTCTGTTTTTGAAGCTTCATGGTCGTCCCCGTCCGATAAGCCTCAAGACCGATGTTATCAAGAGCCGGAACCGTGTCAAGACGTCGGGGCCAGGACAAGGTCAAAAGAAGAAGGCAAGCTCGTCCAGAACATGTCTAGGCGCTGGGGATGCCTTGGATGATTCTAATATTCTTATCCAGAGTCTCTTTGACACGTCCAACGGACTTGGCGACACACGATCGCAACAGGGGACACCACCTCCGGGTGGTGTCGGCCATCGTCGCCCATCCCAGAAATCACAAACTGGTCATTCCGATGGCTCGAACTCTCCTATATCTCGCACTGGCACTCCATCGATGTATGGAAACCACATGGCGCCGTTCAACGGCACCGACCTTGTCGACCACCAATTCCACTCACCCTTACTACCACCAATGCACCTCCGAGCAACATCGCCCGGCCGATCTGAATCCTCCATGAACGGCGATCGTCATCTCGACGTACCTCAAACATACGAACAGCTTATGGCGGCGAATTCATCACTCAAAACCCGCGTCAGCGAACTTGAAGTGATCAACGAGCTCTTCCGCGGTCGCGTCACGCAACTTGAACAAGACGAAGCCAACGCCCGCCGTGGTGAGGAAATGCGCCGCGAATCAGAGCGCAACCTACGCCTACACCTCGAAGAATCCCAGAGACGCGAAAACCAGCTGAAGCGTCGTCTCGATGACCTGGAGCGCGAAGTGACCGACATGCGCGAGGGCAATGAGGCGCGCCACAAGAAGATACGTGTCGCAGACATGGTCGGGGACAGCGAGGTCTCGACCCCTGCCTCTACCACTTGAACTTTCCACACATGACAGAAGTCATGGGGAGTTTGTTCTGTTGTTTTTCGATGATACCACCCTAACGGCCTTTTCTTTCCTCGCATGCTTGGCATGCAAATGGCCCTTTTGTCATCTTCTTGTCGTTTCTTGTCGCTTCTTGTACCACCACCAAACAAATTAACTTTATCTTCGGGACGCCAGTTCTTCACTGATCGGATACTTCCTCGAACCTCTTTATATTATAAAATCGACCCTGGCTCATGGCGGATGGCGTGGCGGCGGGACTACTGTTTTCTAATGCGCTACTACTTGGACTCGACTAATACAGCTTGTGCCTCTCTTCTCTCTTCAGCATGGGGCGCTGGATCACGTTGGGAGGCCGTTAGATGTTCTTTCTGTATGGTTGAGTGGATATGGGATGAATGGACGAATGGTGGGATGGAGTGTGGGAGTATATAGGCCACGATTGAGCTACTGTTTGTAGCTACACAAAAAGCAAATGTTTGGCTCTTGATATGGGCATTTACACCAACGATCTCGTCACTGACATGCGCTGTGTTTTTTGCACGATGTGATGATTGCCTTCCCTATTTCCCTCTCCCCTCCAACACAGTACTGTTACAATTCGTCATTCTCGTCAATTCAATACTCATACTTTTCTTCAGAATATCATCTCTCTCACATGCCTCTCTAATTCTTTTCGTGCCGAAATCTAGAGTACCTCGCTATCTAAGAATGCCTCCAGATACAGAGATAAGAAAAGCCATCACATTCCCATCTTCGTGCATCGGGCCGTCGCAAGGCGCTTGGCGTTGGCCACCTGGCAGAGATACAATGGCAGTAGTGTCTAAACTCTGAAGCACTCTGAGAGTTATTGCGCTTGCTGGTTCTTGTAATCCTGTCATAAACTTGCTATTGCTGAGGATGTATATCAGCGGTTTGAGTACCCGGCCAAAGGAATCCCAGTCTTGGTGTCTGTCTCTCACACAGTATACAAGAGCTCAAAACGTAGCATTGCATCACCAAATTATCATGAATTGAAGACTGAAGTGCCCAAGAGAGATCTCTCTCGGCGAGTGCGGGGTAGAGCGGTAGCCAGGTACTTATCATAGTGAGATCGGGCAGATATCTTCTATCTTCTATCTTCCGATTAGTGGCTGACTGTGGCTGGTCCTATCTTGATAGCGATTTCTTAGTTCATGAGGTTAAGGATCAGCAGGTTGACGCATGCATTAATTTAGCCAAATGCTAAGATAATCTAAATGAAAACTATATATAACATATAACATATATATATATATATATATATATATATATATATTTATTATAACTTTATACTTTTCAATATTATATAGTTAATTTTATTACATAAAGAACAGTTAGTTATTTAGGACTAGTTAAGTCTAAGCGAGGTCTTGGCATTTACCTGAATTGAACACATGTGTTAACCAGTGGTGGTCCTTTGAGCTTGATTTTATGACATTGCGTTGAGCCTCTCGATTCTCGCATTATGATTGGTCCGCCGTAGGTATTGTGTATTGTGAACGGTTTTGGAACGATGCTGGTAAATTCTGGAGTGCCTCAATGATTGATCTCTCTGTGTTTCAACATACCACCAGAGGTTCATACAGGACGCTGATTTATCTTCATGCGTTTTTACCATCATCTGAAGTACAATAGTGCTATAGCTTGTCTATATATCTACGTCTTTCGCTCTGGCTTAGGTACTTGTGGGGTTCAATCGCCGGCTGCTGCGTTTGACGTCATGGGATCCTCGAATTTGCACTGGAGATAATGGCATCAAAAGAAAGCGCGATACGGCTTTAAACGATACAAGGCGCATTAAGCGGAGTGCTGGACATAGTTCCAGGCAAAAATGAGCAATTATTGGCAGAAATGGGGCAAATTCAAGCTACGACATAAACACGATGACCTACCTCAGTACGCGCCTCGTCTGTACCCAGCTTCAGGAGCAGAGAGCTAATATATTCGTCAGATCATGGTGGTTTGCCTCGACAGCCATCCCTATCCTCGCCGCTTGCATCGGACCTTTGGCAAATGTACTTTCGCTTGCGTCCTTGGTGACAAAGTGGAAGGATTCTCTGCCAGACAATGGAATTTTGCCAGCCGGTGCGGACAATAACGGGGTTCCTATGCATGATCCACAATGGTACATTTAGGTCCTTAGGAGTCTTTAGGGAGTAAGATCACTGTTGACGGTGCATAGGGAAATTACTATTAATGCCCTGTCTCTGGCATTTGGCTTTATTGGTAACTTTTTCCTCCTCTGCAATTTCACGAGGCGCGTGCGATATGTTATCGCTTTACCACTTACCGTGGTCTTGTGGTCTTTAGCATCATCCTTTGTATGCCGTCAATTCTCAAGCTATATATTTGTAATCTGCTAACCCGTGTACTTAGCTTTTAAGTATCCTAATCGCCATAGCGGTTTCTGACCCTCCAGTTCGTCCTGGACAAACCTGGTCACAAGGGTTCTGGCACGCAGTCATCGCCTGCTCTTTATATTCCATCGGCTTTGCCATGCTGCTAATCAACCTGCTCGGGTATCTTCTGGGAAAATACTCCCAGAATTTTGACCTCGACGACAACCAACGGACCCTGATTCTACAAACTATGCTATTCTTCTTCTGGCTTGCTGGAGGCGCAGCTGTGTTCTCCGCAGTCTGTGGATTCAGTTACGCCAATTCACTGTATTTCTGCGATGTTACCATCCTCACTGTCGGGTTTGGCGACTTTGTTCCAACTAACAATGCCGGACGAGGCATCCTTATGCCGTACGCTGTTTTGGGCATTATATCTCTAGGTTTGGTAATCAACAGTATTCACAAATTTGGGAGCGTAACGAAGGTCAAAATTATCAAAGCTCATACGGAAAATTTGAGAATTGATACAATCTCAAGGAGCGTCACAAATGAGAGACAACTTCGGGATCGATTAGGATTGCCTCCCCGAGAGCACCCACATGAAGACCACATGCCTCACTCCCCGCACTCCCAGCGCCCGGACTCTCTTCGTTCTATTGAGCAATATGGAGAGTTGAATATCTCGGGTAGGAATGTCACATTTCATCCTAATATTAAGGAGTCACACGACAAAACCAAAACTAATGATTACTTGAGTTCGAGGCGAAGAACTTTTGTTTCAAAACTTCTGCATCCATTCAGAGTTCCAATCAAGGCGTCAAGCAAAGATGAAAAAGCTGCAGCAAACATGTTTAGAAGTGTTCCCCGGAAAATGACTGATCGTCGTCAGAAACTGGTCCTTCTTCGAAGCGAGAGGGAGAGATTCAGTGCGATGAGAGAGATTCAGAATGAAACTAGGAGATTCAGACGATATTACCACTTATCAATATCTGTGGTCGCTTTCGGTATTCTTTGGTGCTGTGGAGCCGTAGTTTTCTGGAAAGCTGAGCAGCGAGAACAAGGAATGTCATATTTTGAGGCATTATATTTCTGTTATGTCTCACTTTTGACCATTGGATATGGAGATTTCAGTCCTCGCAGTAACGCCGGCAAAGCATTTTTCATTTTTTGGTCCTTGGTTGCCGTTCCTACAATAACCCTTCTTGTTAATAACATGAGTCATACAGTCATCTCAGGTATCAGCCACATAACTTCTACAGTCGCAGACTGGACTATTATGCCCCGCTTAGGTATATTTCAAGATTTCGTCAGCCGTCATCCAAAGCTAGAAAAGAGGGTTGGAAAGCAAATTGAGGAACATGAAGAGAAGGAGAGGATTGAGCGTGGCTTCACAATTCAAGATCCGGACGAAGAAGCAGCAGATCAGGCCGCAGACACCGTGGAGCATCCGACCATTGAGAAAATTGCAGGCGAAAGCATGTCTAACCCCGAACTCGTCAAACGACTAGCGTTAGCTATCAAGAAAACAGCACAAGACATGCACATTCAGCCACCAAAAAGATATTCTTATGAAGAATGGGCCGAATTCACCCGCCTGATCCGCTTTACAGCCGAAACGCCTGAAGAACTATTAGAGGAAGAGGTTACAGAGGGCTTGATCGAATGGGACTGGATTGGGGAGGACTCGCCTATGCTCTCCGATGTGACAGAGCCGGAATGGATTCTCGACCGCCTGATCGAATCATTGAAACGCTACACGGCGAGACAGGCTCGAAAGGTATGCATTCTTATTTCATGGACCTCCTTTGTAATATTTCTCAGGTGTGGAAACCACATCAGAATCAATTGAGACAAGATTATGTGCGAGAGCTAAAATCTGGTGCGCTCTTTAAGGCCCGACATCATCAGAGGACTGCAAGTGAACATAAGATGTTGAAGAAACACTATCAATCACAGCAGGAGGCACAGGATGGTGACGAATGGGCAAGTGGCGAGGAAGATTTGGATCTGAAAAGGCAGAAGGAAATGGAGATAAAGGAGTCGGATCCAGGCAGGCAACAGACCACGAGGAATAGTGGGGAAGGTGGAAGTAAAGCTCCTCAACAACCGAGCAATAATCTACACAGCAGTGATGCAACAGATGAGCGGAAGAGACACGTTTCGAAAAGTAGGAAATTTACAGAGGGACTGAAAGACAAAGACAAGCAACAACAAGAGGACGAGAATGAAGAGAAGGATGGGACGAAGAAGCAGCGATGAAAGGTAGATGGATATCTTCGGACTGTGCTTTGGATTATAAGGTTGTAAGATGGGGTCGGACACGCATGGAAGATACCCACGGTTAAGCGTTTTGATATGATATCGGTTACTCTTCGCTATTCTAATAGCCAAAGAATAACTGCTCACTGTTTCCCTTCTGTTGTACGCTCACGTGCTCTTGGTACTCGCCATCCCTTCCTGTGCGCTCCAGTCACGACCGCTTCTGGCTTGGGCAAAGTTCCCCTAAGAAGGTAGAAAAATGCCAAAATGAGAGCAAATGGACCATCAAGGGGATGGAAAATACGAATGATGAGATGGAGAAGCTAAAAAATGAGCTTCAAAATAAAATTAACAAACTAGTAAGTCTCTTCCAGTGAAAGTAATCATGAGCCCTAAAACCGTCATCTTCTAAGGGCTTGATAGAAAGTTGTCTATTCTATCATGATACTCAAAATTGCAAGTTTCGAAAATTGAAACTAAAGATGCCTTGGCGGAAACCACAAGGAAAGCGTACTCCTACGATGATAGAAGTAATTGTACGTGTTTCTCTTAGTCAATAGTAAATAAATTCTAATATCTGCTCAGAACAAGGTGGCGGATTCAGCAGTATGTAGCGCTTTTAGTTACCATGGCCTTGAACACTGACATACAGCAGGTTGCATCTATTTGGAAGAATGCCGAAGTAGGCCGGCGTACATTGGCTCAAAACAATAGGATGCCCGACTGCGACGTATGGTTTGTCCATTTTTATTACTCTGCAGCTGTTAACGAGCGATTAGATTGATATATTGAGACAATTAATGATAAGACGCAGTGGGAAGCACTAAGACGCTATGTTGACCGTCGATGCATCAGAGACCCTGTCAGACGGCACATATACACAGTTGGCGAGCACATTATCGGGAATAACAAAGAAGGAGATCTTTCGAAGTTCAAAAGCCCAAGTTAAGGACTGATTGGTGACGTTGGTGCGGTGAACAAAGGTTACAGAGGTATACCAAACAACTCTCCAAGTTCTCAGAGCATGATCAGATCGTTCGGCAGATTTCCACTGGCGAAATGCTGTCGCATACACCGGCTCTCTCAAAATCCGAGATATATGGCTGGAAAACGAATTAACAAGCAGGTTGCTCAGAGAACAGAATCATAGGCTTTGATAGATGACATGGCAACATGAACCCTTCCTTCTCTCGTTCACGCTCCCTACGTTCTTATATTTTGACTTACCACTTTTTTGGCTTTTTCTCCCTGCATTATCTTGGACATCTGGGCTACGAGGCCATTGGATGAGTGAACTCTTGCAAGTTGTGATAGCCTGGTGTAGTGCAATAATGCCTAAAAGGGGTGAATTGTTCCAAAAAGGGGATTGGATAGTGAGAGCAGCGCAGAAGCTGTGAGTAGCGATGAATTCACTTCCGCGAGGTCGAGATATATTCCCTTAATTTACAGTTCTTCCTATTCTTTATTTTTTCCTCGTCATAAATTTCCTTTCTCAAACACTTGGTTACTTGACTTGAGCTTCAGACTTCTTGTTGGATCTACATATTCACCTCATTAACATCTGCTCTAAGAAGCAATCAACAATCACTTTCTAAACAAATACTCTCTAACAATGTCAACCAGAGAGTACTACGTGACTCCCGATGGCACAACTAGAGTCCCATGGGCCACCATCACGGCTCTCCAGAACAACACCCTCCTTCCACCTCCTGGATCTCCAGCCTCAATTCGCATCTGCTTGCGATACGGCATTGCCGTCGACGACTATCGTGTCTTCTCGGACAAGCCAGTAAGTATCCCCGAAACCAAATGTCTCATCATCTATACCCGATCTAACGTGACAGAACCTCCTCTTCGACGCGTGCTCTCACTTGCACCGCCTGTATCGCGACGAGGAGATCGCGAGCATCAGGAGAGAGGAAGGCAGGAAGGCCAACATGATGCGCGTCCATCTTGAGCAAAGAGATTATGCTATTGCGATGAAGGATGAGGAGATCGCAAGGCTGAAGGCTGAGAGTGCCCAGCTCCAGGCCGCGAAGTACGAGGAGATCGCCAGACTGAAGGCCCAGATCGCCCAGCTGAACGTGTCCCGCAACCTGGCGGCCTTCGACGAGAATTGCAGCTCATGCGCCAGACATCCAGTCGGGCAAACGATCGTGTCCGTTTCCAGCTCACCAATCCGTTCCAGATCAGCAAATCCTTTCAGCTCGCCGCATCCGCTCAGCTCGCCGAACCCTTTTAGCACCCCGACTGGATACATGGAAGTGCCCTCGTCACCGCCGCAGGCCTCTCGGACGGCACCCCCGCCAGCCTACACGTCGCTCAACGACCACCCGCTCACCTGCGCAGAAGCAATGGCGTATTTCGACGTCACGGCCATGGACAGCGTGGACGAAATGATGGCCAAAGTGGAGAGGATTTGCAAAGTAAGTGCTGCTCTTGTGATACGTTTTCAGGCTGACGAAGCTGATGCTTGGGGGCTAGGAGTATCCTGACCTTGCCGATGAGGCTGAGGAGGAGTTTGCAAAGATTCTCGCGGCGAGAGAAATGGGTGGGAGGGCTAGGGGGGCAAAGGCAAGGGCGATGCTGGGGATTTGAAAGAGAGAGGGACGAGGTGCGGAGGGATACTGGCCGGTGGGAATATGGGTATATGAGACAGGATTGTGGGGATGCAACTACCCCTGTCACTCGTGTCCGGATTCCGAGTCCTCGGCACTGCTGGTTACCCATCACATTGGTAACTCGTCATGATTATCTGCGAACTTGCCGATCGTGATTCACCATTGTGACATGCTAATGGATTGATGTCGAATCATTAGCTTTCGGGTTGAGGATGAGCGAATAGTAGACATAGGCACTGCAGGTACGAGAGACAATCGAGGGACCTAGAATGGAAGCCGCGGAAGTCTTCCCTCTTTCGGCGTTTCCCAACTCTAATAATGTAGCGAAAGTTTATCTCAGTTCCAAGTTACATATCCCCACGACACCTCCAGCAACACAGTCTCCGCGGCATCTTGCGCACCGCCCCTCTTCTCGGCATATTCTGCATGAGAAGCAGCTAGAGACGACCTGCCTATCCTTAACATCATCCAATATCTGAGATCGATAGGGATCGAGGATCTCGCAGCCATGCCTGGTTCCCAGCTCCCTATGGCTCTGGAGTTCTCTTCCAGATATCTTAAGTGAGGGGGCATCATGCATACATATCTAACCAGCACATCCCTCTCCTTGACAAGTAAGGAAGTATCTTACCAAAACAGGAACAGGAGAGAGAAAACGACCGCTTTCTACTTACAACCAAGATCCTCAGATCCTCCATATGCACATGTATCATGATAGCCCAAAATAAAGAAACCACAAAGACAAGGAAACAATATCTGGATTTTTCATCTAAACGACCTGAGGCTCAATATCTCGATGCAAAAACGCGACTTTCTTCTCTCTCTATAAAGTCTTAATCCACGACCCTGCCCATCCCAATCACATCCCAATCACATTCCATCCGCCCCTCTCATGGACTCATGCGCATCGTGACCTCATATCCCTGCCCCCCCAATCCGCACTTTACTCCACATCCTCAACCAACGGCACATCCACATCGGTCATATCCTCCTCCTTGCTAGCCGGCTGCTCGGCCTCCGGCTTCTTGGGCTCCGCTGCCTTGGCCGCCGCCTCCGCCTCCAGCGCCGCCTGCCTCTCCTCCTCGATCTTGTCCCAGTAGCGCTGCACGATTGGGCCTGCCAGGGCGCGGATCTCGTCGCTCTTGGCGATGTAGACGGCCTTGTGGGTGTCCTCGCCTTCGTCGTAGAGCCAGTCCTGGAATATTTGTCAGTGGGACTACTAAAAAGGGAAAGAAAAAAGGGGTTAATAACGTACCTCAACGACCTCAAGCTTAGCCTTCAACTTCTCCTTCTCGCTCTCGCTCGCGAACTCGGAATATTGGTCGTCGATCTTATTCCTCATCTCATAGATGTAAGACTCGAGCTCGTTCTTCTTCTCGTCGGTGTCAGCGACAAGCTTGTCCTCCATAGTCATGGAATTCTCCTGCTCGGCAGCAGCAAGCTTGGACTCGGGATCCAGAGATGCAGTGCCGGCAGCGATAGGAAGGTCGCCCTTGCGGACTTGCTTCTTGATCTTGCGCGTCTTGGGCTTCTCGTCGGTCTCCATTGCATCCTCATCCTTCTTCTCCTCGGGAATTGGCTCCTCGACCTCGACGTCCTCGACAAAGTAGCCTTGCTCGACGTTCAGGATGCCGTGCAAGTTAAGACGGGCCTTAAGCTTGCAGATCATGAAATCATCCTTGGAGTCCGCCTTGACGTTCTTGACGGAGAAGCGACCGATCCATGGGTTGACCTTCCCTGGAAGCTCCTCAGGCTTGGCGTATCTTGCCTCGAGGTCGAAGTTTTGCTTGCGGTAGAAGGTCAGGATCTTTGTGGATGGCATGACATTGCCCTTGTTGAAGACGGTAAGGTTGGTATCCTCATCTGGGATATCCTCGGATTTCTCCCAGGCGAACTCGATTGGGTATGGGACGATGTCGTGGACGGTGAAGTCACGGACACGGAAGACTGGGGAGAGAATGGCGCAGCTGAATGCGCAGCCTCTGGCGACACCCTCATCCTGGTTGATGGTGAAGGATAATGGCTTGCCGAAGAATGCCTGGATGCGCTCCTTCAGTGCTGGAACACGTGTGCAGCCACCGACAACCTCGATGAGATCGATGTCCTCAACCTTCAGCTTTGCCTGCTCAAGAGCCTGCTCAAGAGGAACGTGGGCGCGGCTGAGAAGTGGCTCCACAAGTGCCTCGAGATCCTCACGCTTGAGGACGGTTTGAACATCAACATCGTTCATCAGCGACTCGATGTTAACTGGTGCTTGGAGGTTGGCGGATAAGATCTTCTTCAGCTTCTCGGCAGCAGCGGCGACACGGACCATGGCCTTTCCGTTGGTCCTGATGTCAATCTTGTACTTCTCCTTGAACTCGGCGGCGAAGTGGTCGACAAGGGCCTTGTCGAAGTCGCGGCCACCGAAATGACGATCCCAGGCAGTGGCCTTGACGGTCAACTCACCCTTGCGGAACTCGATGATGGAACAAGTGTAGTTGCTGTGGCCGATATCGATAAAGGCAACGCGCTTTGGCTTCTCCTCGGCAGTTGGAAGATCGAGCTTGGTGATTCCCCAGCCAAGAGCGGCGGCGGTGGTGTCGTTGATGAGGCGGAGAAGCTGGAGACCGGCAATGTCGGCCGCATCCATCAGAGCTCTGCGCTGGATATCGGTGAACCATACTGGAACACTCATGACGATCTCCTTAACTGGAAGCTTGAGCTCGGCAGCCGCGGTGGCCTTGATCTTGCCCAAGAACATGGACACGAGCTGGGTAGCGGTGAACTGCTCCTTCTTACCCAAATATGTAACCTCCGCTCCGACCTGGCCATTGATGTCGATCAGAGGGGCGGAGACGTGCTCCTGCTCGATTTGTACATCGGGATCCGACAGAGACCGTCCGACCAGGCGCTTCAGCGACCCGACGGTGTTCTTGAGGTTCGAGATCTCCTGGGTTTTGGCAGGCTCGCCGAGATATCTGGATCTTGGTCCGAAGCCAACAAGGGAACTATTGAAGCAGATATATTAATCGCTGTAACACACACATAGCTGGGGGTAATGAATGACTTACGGAGTGGCACGGTTAGAAACCTCGTTGGTGATCTATTTGGTATGTTGGGTCAGTACGGAGAACATCATGCGAGAAAGGCGGGACCACATACCACATCAACACCGCGATTTCTTGCGACGGCAATGACCGTGTTGAGGGTGCCGAAATCAACACCGACGACAGACATCTTGGGCGGATAGTCTCGATTTTAAGGAAGAAAAGAGATGAAAGGTGAGGTGGTGAACAAGTCGCACTGAGCTATGATGATCTTCCGGAGAGGCTTATCGATTATCGACTTATCGATGGTTGTTGGCTGACGTGGGCGTTCCGAGAGGATCAGTTGGAGATTTCAGATGCGAGAGGGATGTATTCGCTGGGAAATACAGGATACAGGCGCAATGTTGGTGTAGAGGGAGATGGAGAGGGAGAGGAAGAGGAAGAGAAAGATGGAGCGGCCAGGTTGTGAGGCGTGTTCGGAATGAATGGTTAGGGATTTTGCTGCTGCGGTCTTCTTTAGCTTCACATTTGCATCTCGAACTTTTTGAGCGGCGCCCGTTCCGGCCTAGTGCGGGAGGATGATTCCTGAAGCGACTCTGCTATTCTATGCATTTCGACCCTTGTATTTCTTGGCATTTTCCTCGACCTCGATTCGCGACTTCTTTCTCTCTTTCCCTCTCTCCCTCTCTCCCTCTCTCCCTCTCTCCTCTTCTTTATTTCCCCTATCCTTTTCTATTTTAAGTATATTAAATTATAACTAAATTTCCAGCTGCGATATTTATGTATGTACGTATGTATCAACTATACAACCACACTATGTACAATACATGAGGCTCCTATCGATAAGGCCTGGATTTCACGCTTGTGGTGGGGCTCACCGCCTCATATGGAGCAAGAGTAAGGGTAACGTAACCCCTCAAAGCTCGTGATTTCCATGTGACTGACTGTAAAACCGTGACTGTAAACCGTGCCTGCGTATGGCCCGAGACCATGTAACACCTTTCAACCCAAGACAAATATCACGGCAGCATTAATAATGCCAATCTATTCAAAGGCGCACATTAGGTAACGTGAATCTTGTCGTAAACATCATCTATTAGTTTCGTATTACTATTGAGTGCTGCGTGCAGAAGATTTAATGATTATGCAGTTGTGTGTACCACCAACCGACCGACCGCCCTATGTCCCCAATCTGGCTCCCATCATGTTTACAGGCGTAGGTCAAGGCGAAATGGCTGCAATACCTTGTCAGCATTATATCTTAGACCAGCGATGGATCTTCGAGTGGTATGCGGACAATCTCGACTCCGACTACTTTCGCGGCGGTTTCTTGCGCAGACGTCTTGGTTCGCGCGCCTGACTTCTCGAGGATTCGGCTTCGGATTCGGGAGGTCGCGTCGATGATGGTATGTGCTCGTTCATTTCAGTATAGGATCTCGCTCCGGCGGCAGTTCTCCCGTTTGAGTCTTGCTCGCTATTAGGCATTCTCTGAGGAGTTACAGAGCCTGTCTCCATGCCTGGTACTGAGCGCCTTGGTGCCGTATGTGATGGCACATTAGAGATAGACGGCATGCTTTCATTGCTCTCAGCCCTCTGATGCCTTGAGGGAGGATGTAACACTCTTGGGACAAACGATTCAGAAGCTTGTGTCCACATGCTATCTTGAGTCTTATGGTGAACCTTCTCGTGCTTCACTGCCGATTCAAAACGACTCATATAAGCTCCGCCCGCGGCTCGCTGACTTGCCTGAGCAGTCGCATATCTGATCACATCTTCTTCTCCCATGATGCTCTCGACCCGGCGTGGCATATGGATTGATTCTGCCCTTGACTGTATTGAAGAATAGCTATCAAACGAGGCTCTTGGATATAAAGGCGTCCTCGTCCCGGGCTTCATTACTTTGCCCACGGCAACAGAAGAATCATCCTCTTGCTGATACCAACCTCCAGGCAGTCGTTCAGCAGCTGTAAAGCGACCTTCAACACGATCAGGAGGCTGAAGGGGTGTCGGTTGATAGTATGTGCCAGCAGCTGCATGGAACGTCTCAGGTACGACATTGAGATCATCGCCATCTGCTTCTGCTTGCACAACGGCCTCCGATGCAGAAACATCTGCGTCGGGTACGGCAGCATCAGCCCTTGGACCTCCCCAGGTGCGTTGACCAGCCGTGAAGATGCCATATACCATGTAAAACCAATTGAAGAATGGATTTACGATGAACATCAGAGGGTAGAGCCAAATCTTGAATCGTCTCAATTTGGCCCCGAAATAGAGCATCATGACCCAATTAAGCCCTAGGGAGACTGCAATGAATCCTACTGGCAAGTCACTGATGCGTTTCGATGTCGTAGATATGGAGATGACAAGGATGAAGAAAAGAAGCGCCGTGGTTCGAATAGTGTTCTGCATGAATCGCATTATGGCCAGAATCGGGTATTTCCTCCAAATTCTGACGTCTGTCAGCATACAGACCTCGTTGGTGATGAATCCGAGAAACCATCTGCGTCGTTGTTTGATGAGAGACTTGTATGTCTGAACTGCTTCGGTCTTGCAGAACGCCGATGTGCACATTTGAATCTGATAGCGCTTTTTGGCGCCAATCATGAACAGATGGGTCAGCCATCGATCTTCCCCAAGATGGCATTTTCCATAGTCGAAGAGGTCTTCACATTGCTCGGCTTTATCAGCGAAGTAGTATTTCGCCATCTTCCGGAAAGCGGAAAATCGAAGCATGGTAAGAGCCCCAGGTAAGCATGTAACGGCCCCACAGCCTGATTCCACAGTTCGTTCGAAAAGTTGACCATGTATGTATTCAATATCTTGGAGAAGGGTGATAAGACTGTGCTTCTTTGTCGTAGAAGTTATGACACCTGTCATAGCTAGCATATCTCGAGGATTGCCAGGGCTGAGTTCCATATCATAGACAAAATTCTGAAGGCACACTCGATCCAAGATGCAGTCGGAATCGATGAAAAGGATAAAGAGATTGTCGTTTCGTTTCAAATATTCTGTGTAGACTTTATCAATGAGCTTGAAGGTTTGCTTTTGGCAGTGCCTCTTTCCCCCATGGTGAAATCTAGATACTGTGATTCTAGCGGTTCGATATGTAACATCGATACTCTTCGGATAGGAGTTTAGTGTCAACGGGACGCCCAGCTTCTCGATTGTATTGAGGTATAGCTCGTCTTCCTGATCACCATCGAAGGAGAGGAAGACGTGAATACAGGAGGGAGGATAATCGCAGTCGACGACTGAATCGATAGCCGTGACAAGAACATCCGGCTCTTCTTTGTAGCATGGCATCACAATCACAACCTTCGGAGCTGTATTCTCATCCAAGACCTGTTTTATCCGCTTCGTTCGGCCAAGCTGATGTGTGACGAGCTGATATATGCAGAACAGCCACGGAACTGTTAATATGACTGCGAATGACCAGAACCCGAACCATTGTAAAGCTCTGACGACTTCGTTTGGAAAGTACTTCGTGATGCCTTCGGGGAGTGGCAAGGTAAAGACCATAATAGGGAGAAATACAAGTCTGGAACACACATTAGCAGGATTTGCGGCAATTGAGTCCTGAGCAAATACCTGAGAGCACAGAATAGACCCCCAACGAAAACAGAAAGCACCCGCGAACTCCAATGCTCAGCCTTTTGATATACCTTCACGAGGCAGTAAACGAACGCTGCCAACCAAAGAAACCATTCCAGCAGCGCAAGCAGCATGACGCTGCCTACAATTCCAGTGTATATAATCTGAGGCAATCGATCAGCTACATCCCCGTACTCTCGCATGCTGCAGTCAGAGAGGTGGAACTTACGTCTTGCAATGGCCATTGCAAGTCCCCATTTGGAGCCATGTCCAAGAGTGAGAGAGTCGATGATCTCGAAAGTCGCTCTATCGCTAAGTTGAAGATGTATCCAAGGCAAAGATTATAAAGGTGCTGGCAGGAAGAGACTTAATCGTGTATGCAGGAGGCCGAAAGGTGGAAGCGCGGCCTGGGTAACTGCATATCCACGCACAATACCTTTTCACCGCAATACACCGCATTTTTCTGATGTTGTTCACTGTGATGTATGACACAGATATTGTGTGCTGGAGATTGTGTTTGTCGGGTTTAAATGTTCGCCAGTTGAAAGTTGACGCTGATTTCCACAACATAGCTGCGGTAATGAGCTGATGGTCAACCAACTCCGGAGACTTCGAAGTCGAGTCGGATGACAATTCGCGTTTTGTTTTTCCCCCACTGTTGCGTAAGACCGCAGCAGTGTACAGCCAAGATCGGTCAGAATCTGAGGTAGCAGATATGCTTGTCATAGTATCTAAAAGCCAGCAACTTGGCTGATTCATAGGTCGTAGACACTCTCGAAGTCAATCTCATGTAGGAGACTCTGTTGCAAACATTCAATTGCTTAACGTCTTAACCATGGAATGCGACTTGCAAGAGTGACTGGGAGGAAGAGTAAGCTCCATCAAAATTAAGATCTCATTACAATCCGCAGGTGACGAGGGATTGTGTTTAGATATGTAGAGATTAAGGGGCACAGGTTAGAGTAGAAGAACCAAGCCATCGCTATGTGTAAGTAAATATGTGCAAATGTCGCAATTATAAATTTTAAAGAAATAGAAGGGAAAGGTCATAAGATCAAGTGATAAACGCTTGCTATTTCTGACAGCAATATAATATGTATATATATATATATCATATAGCGAGATCAGGCCGAGACAATTTTGGCAAGGTCAGAATATGTGTAGTCAAATAGACTCAGAGAGAGCAAGCTCCTCCTTTCTCCTTCCTGGTGCATGTTCCTGTTCATGTCAGAGTGCAGAGTAGGTACATAGGTATCTATGGCACTCTACCTATCTTCTGCAGAGGGGTTACTTCTTCCCAGCAATTCATCTTCATCTTCATCTTCATCTTCATTGCTCTACCAACAAGAATCACCATGCTATTGCGGGATATTGGAAGGCGCCAACTTTCAAGCCTTCATTGTCACTATGCTATATAAAGCCCACTGCTGAATATTTCTTCGATTCCCCTAATTTTCATTACTGTCGTGCCATGTCCGTGCCTGAGTAGTGAGTACTGGACATTCGAATAATTACGAACTACATGCAACAAACGAGCAAACTTTCGAGTTTTTCTGACGTCTCACTGCTTCTATTCTCGTCGTTTTAAGACATTTATTGCTTCTTGGCCTGCGCCCCCTTGAACCGTGCGTTCTGTCGTCCTACAACATGTGGCGAAGTTGTCTATTTTCGAAACTGCATCTTCGGTCTTCGAGTGAGCTTCGAGGCTAGATGTTCTAAGGCTGACAGCATAGCATTTCATCGCATTTCACCGCATTTCATCCCCTTCTCAGCCTGAGGACCGTGAACTGATCTCGTTCGGATCACCTCCACTTGTCGGAGCTACTGACCTACTGTCTACATACCCAAACTCATCGCCCCTGAGGCTGCAGCTACCCCAGATTCTTCCGACTGGGATTTTCATTCCTCACGTCCCTGCAAGCTTCCGCGTCCGAAGTTACTTAGGTTATACGAGAAAAATCCCGATTTTCGGACACGGCCAAAAGGGCGTTTATGGATGACGTTTATGCAAAGCAGGTATTAACTCTTAATTTTCATAATGAGAAGTCATCTATTGCACAAAAAAACAGCTTTAATCATAACTTACCTTTATAACATTTCGTTTTAAAACTTTAGACTTTATTTGCCTAATTACAAGGTACTATGAAGAGCTTATTTTAGAGGCTTTGTAGTAGAGGTAATAGCTCTATTTAGAGGAATTAAGTATATGAACTTTACTTAGAGAAATTAATGTGTGAAGTACTTATCATGCCTTAGATACTTATATAATGAAGTGATTTAGTTATATTAATGGCTTCCAATTCATTTGCCATTTTGGCCGCACCCCGACTCTCTTGTGCCAATGCTCAACTATGCACTGATCATATCAATACGTTCTACTCGGCTCTACTAGCAATATCCTGGTATTTTGCAGTCGTCCGGACACGAGATTATCTGGATACTTCCCCTGACCACTCTATCATTATTTCTGAGGCGATATTGGAAGAGGTAATACAGGAACACCATCGCCATGCAAGAGAACGATCAAACCGATGCTCCCCCATGTGTGTGGCTTATATCTAAGGGCATGATGAAGTCCGAAGGAAACTGTCTGGACTATCACCTCAGCAGAGCACTTTCCAACTATGCGGTGTCGACATTCCAGAGCTGTTTCGTACCTTTCATCATGGATAAATCCCAGAACCGATCTGATATCTGCGGGAATTGCCCGCTTGGAAGTCTAGATGGATGGTGGCCGTCTTCCACCCCCTTCTCAAAAACAATGCAACGCGACAGGCATACTTTTCTTTTGGATAGTTATACAGCGATAATAGAGAATAGGACGTTATGTGCCATTACGACTATAAAGTTGACAAAAAAGTGAAAACGAGGTTGTACGAAGCGTTTTCTCCCCTAATATGCATATCCGAGTAAACAGCTGCCACAACAAGTCTGCTCCAACAAAGACGAAATCCTCATCACAAACCTGTAGAATACACCCAACAAACCCATCGCAGAGGTGAATCGCAGCCCCTCACCCCTCCCATCCTCTCCGCCTCGCCTCCACATCCACGGCCAAGCCCGCTCGCTCGCGCTACCACATCGACCCTCGCAGCGCAAACGACACGCCACACCCTTGCCTGCGCCTCCACACTCTCGACGCCCTCGGATGGCGCACAGTACCTGCAGCTCCGGTGCCACGAAGCGGCGCCGGCGCACAGACGAAGCTGTGCATGTGGAACGCTCTCTATGCGCCTCTCGGCGAGAGGTGTGCGCGGCGACATGGCGTCCGATGCGCCGGGAAAGGGGATTGGCGGGCTGTGGTGGCGTCGGGAGCGTCGTGTTGTTCGCTGCGGTGGGAATGGGGGATGGCTTGGTGGCGGAGAGGGAGGGATTGCGGATTGAAGCTGGTCAGGCGGGCATAGCAGCAGGATGGATATGCAAGTAAGGTGTGGCGCAACGCTGGATTAAGGTACCACACACATTTTGAACGTCACTTGCTGCTTACCCCCTTTTTATGAGCCAGTCATCAGCTAGCTATGCCTCAGCTTGGGTTCGTCATCTGAAGTCGAGCAAGCAGTAGTTATAAATCGAGATATTGTAGGAAACATCCCAGAGTGATATCCAACATCTCCAGATATGTATCTAACCATCCCATGCCGCTCACATATGTCCCTACTAAAAGAACAACAAATGCTCGTTCCCCCACCCCAAATCATTTAAAACCTTATTAACCTCCCTCTCCAATGGCTCCGGCCCACAAATCAGCACCAGCTCCTCCCCCTCCGCATACCCCGTCTGTCCAAACCTCCCAACCTCCTCCTCCAGCAACCTCCTCCCAATGCGTCCCTTACCTCCCTCCCACTTCTCACCCGGCTTACTCAATGTATGCATAACCCTACACTGCTCCTCCCGCCCCTTAGCCAATCCATCCATCTCCTCCCTACACAAAATATCCTCCTCCATGCGATTCCCATCCAGCACCACACACCTCGTCCCATCCCCCCGATCCTGCATCACCGCCCTCAACACCTGGAAAATCGGCGTGACCCCGCTGCCCCCACAGATCATCACGAACCTCCTGACCTGCCTCGCCTGTGCCCCGATGGTGCACCGCCCGCGGCCGAGGTACTCGAACTTCCCCACAGGCCCCTTGAACTCCACCGTCTCCGCGACCGGCAGCGCTTCCAGCGCCTTCGTCATCTTGCCCCCGGGCCGCTCGACAGTGTCGAAGTACACCTTGACGAGCACGTCAAGGCTGCCGAGTTGCGTGCAAGAAGAGTATGGCGTGTAGGGGCGGATGATGCTCTCCTTGGTCACGGGGTCGCGCAGGCGGAGGAAAACGTGTTGGCCGGTGGGGAGACCGAGGGTCTGTTGCGGGTGCTCGAGGTCGAATTTGAAGATCCGTGTGTCGCTGGAGATGACTGTTTTTTTGGAGAGGAGTGCTTTGATCCAGATCTTGGGGTGGAGGAAGATGGGTTTTGGGGTCGAGGATTCTGGGCTGCCGGCTGATGGAGAGGCGTTGAGGAGGGCGAGCGAGGAGGGGGAGAGGGTGCCGATGTGGTATTTGTGCATCATTGCTTTCGCTGTTTCGCTGTCTGTCTGTTGTTAGCTAGGGCGGCAAAGGAGAGAGACACAGAAGGCGCAAAACCGGAAAGGAGACGTACGGATAGCCATAAACTCATCAGTGACGTCTTGGGCGGCTGAATTAACAATACTGGACACACCTCCAGGATGCCCTTCGAGGAATCCCGTGCCATCATACACCTCGCCATTAACCACGAACCACGGCTCCGTGTCCGACTCATGCGCGCGGAGTTCCTCGATCGTGATCTCGCGCTTCACATCGTCATTTGTCATTTTGACCTCGGGCACAACCTGCTTATCAACCTGCTGCAGCGCTTGACCGCCAATCTGCTCGCCCCAGAATCCATTCGCCAGATCCCCGCCGGCTTTTTTCACCCTCTCCATCCATCCCCCGGGTATCAGCGCAGGTTGCGTTGGATGCTCGAAGCGCAGCGTGTCGCCTTTGCGAATGACAGCCACGCGAAACCAGGGGTTGTTCATCATCCCCAACACGCTCCAGTACATATCCCTCGGCTGCACATTCAGGCTCTCATCCATAGCTCTCACCAGGATATCTTTCGCGTCCCCTAGCTGGGCCACTGGGACTTCCAGATGCCAAAAGCACCAGCAAAAACATGTTTCCCGCCAGGAGACATCCAGGCGTCCGTTGAAGAGCTGTTGGTTTTTGTCGGCGTGGTCTCGATACTTATCTTCATCGTAGTTGATATCTGCGAGCATCCAGCTCCGTCCCTGATCCAGGTTTATTTCTACACGCGTAACTCGCCGGCCACCACCTCCATAGGCGTACCCTCTCACGGTATAAGTCTCCTTGCCCTGATCCAGCCGCAGAACCTCGTCATGGGCGGGATAGACTGTAGCACTATTCGTGCTCAAGTCGTAAATTGCATACCGCTCGTCCATCCACCATTTCTTGCCCTCCTCGGTTGCACTCATCTCAGGGCTCACCATCGTGGGCAGCACACGGTTATCATTTATATGGTACCAATTCTCGCTCGGTCCCTCGGACACCACAATGCGTTTCAACCATTTCACACTCCTGCCACCAATCATCCCCGGCACCACCACCCTCAGAGGCTTGCCGTGGTCAGGTGTCAACGTCTCGCCATTCATCATATGGGCCAGCATAATCCCGCGATTTGGGTCTAGTGCCCAATTCAACTTCACGCTCGTTCCATAGTTCCCATTCGGCAGCGTCTCCGCGCCCTCCATGCACACATATCGTGCCCTTCGCTTTGGCGCCGCTCTCTTCAGTACCTCGCATAGCGGAACGCCGGTCCAGAGAGCGTTTGAGACGCCTGCTGCGCCCCAGGAGAAGCCTTTGGATTTCCGCACGAGGTTCTGCTCTTTCCGCCGGTTGCCCGCGCAGACGAGTGTGATAGGAACAGTGACTTGTTCATACTCCTCGATCAACCCTTTGAGCGTGATGGTTATGGGATGTTCGACCAGACCCTCGATGGTGAAAGACCAATCGGGGATCTCGGCATCCGAGACCTGGGGCACTGGGCCGTGGTTGCGGACGTAGAAGTTGGAGGGAGAGGTAAGGAAACCTTCGTCGTAGAGAGAGGATAGTGGAGCTTCGACGTTGAAGGGATGAGTTCCTGTGAGACGGATTAGGCGGGGGTCGCGCGGGACGTGGTGGTCGGGTGTCTTCTTGTCGATTTCGAGAATCTTCGTGGGAGGCGTGTAGGAAGGAGGGAGGGGAAACGGTAATTTGGTGTGCGCGGTGCTGTTACGTCGAGACGGTGATGGACTCGCGCTTTGCCAGTAGGCGCCTGGCTTGTCGTGGATAGAGTAAGGAGGTGTTGGTGGAAGTCGAGGATTCGTATCTGACAAGTCCATGTCGGGCAGCTGCGTATTCTCATCTATGAGCGGCCGTATATCTTGAGACATTATGGATGGCGAAGATGGATGTAGATACGCCACAGCATGAGACTGTAAAATCCAAAAATTATGAAAAGACTAAGAATGGCGTGATATCCAACTCTCGTGGTGAAAATCTCGATGCTCTGACAAACGCAGCTGAGGCTTCAGATATGTAGTAGATATGACAGAATCAACAGATCAAGAGAAGTCTCAATTGATGAAAGTCCAAAATTGGGAGCATAAATGTGTGAGATGAGAAAGACACTCGGAGGGAAATGAAGGCACCTAAGAGAGAGAGAGAGCAAGGAGATGCATCATATCCTGCATTTGCAATTGCTCTACCTCCGCCCTGTCTCACCGGGCCATATCGCTATATCGTTACTCACCACGGCTCATCAAACGCAACTCAAGCGCACGCATGCAATCGCAGGTATGAGGATGTGGTGGTGGTGAAATGGATGTCGAGCCAATTCCATGACAACGGCTTGACCATGTCCGCGGATCTCTCCCTGTTCTTTTTGCTTATCTGTAGCTTGATCTTGGTGCAGCCAGTCACGAGACGCGGGGATCTAGTGATAAGGAAGGATTTTGCGTGTGTGTCAGTGTGAGGACTCGGGACGCTGGCGAGGACCTCGGAGATGTCTGTCTGCGCATGTATATCTTACAAAAGCCCATCCACCTATAAGTCATGCTTATTCTTCAAATTTCATCCCAAGACACAGTAAGATCTACAGGAAGTGGGGAGCTGTTCGATTGTTAGGCCCCCGGCTTCCCAAGTGCCTGAGCGACAGTGGCTGAGTGGCTGAGTGGCTGAGTGGCTGACAGCTCCGGCTCTGAGCACCATTGCTCAAGAGACTGGATTTAATAAACCCCCCGTGAAGATGTGTCCTTTGAACGCCTAGACGAATCTAATCAGACATCGGGTTAATGGGTGACGGCGCGGCATGGCACGGCACAGCATCAAGCGTTGGAAATCTCGCATGATATGTTCCGGCATGCATCGCAGGTTTATCAGATAGAGTAGTCAAGCCTCACAAGCCACTCAGAACGAATATCAATCAATGCACCTCACCATCAAAAATGGCAAAAGAAGGGCAGGTAATATATTCATCCAGTAGCAGTCCCTATGCAGAAGGATGCACAATGACCACAATGACCATAATGACCATAATGGCCGACTCTGTCTGGATGAGGACAAGCCTAGGTGTCTTTCAACCCACAAAGGACTCGTTTCCCCTTGGGATGTTTTATTGCAAACAAATGAAATCCACCCCCAGACACGTCCTTCTTTTCGCAAATCTCTCTGCCGTCTCTTTCCCACCATCCTGTCTTTCCATTCTTATCATATGCCGAATATCGCCGCTCTCATGTACCGGATGATTGAAGCCGCGCCTCTCCGGAGGTTTCTAGCCCGAAGCGTTGAAGCTTTGACTCGCAGACAGGAGTGATCTCTGCACCACTGATGCACAAGGTGTGGCTCGAAGGTGGACGTGCCATCTGCCAACTGTATCGCAGAGGTGCGCGCACGCCAATTGACGGCGGGATTGGGCAATCGCAAGTACTGAGTATGGAGTGAAGATGTAACCTTGACGCTACAAGGCTACGCCATAGTCGTTACGTCCTAATCCCCCAAGAGGGGCACGTTAGCAATATTCTTTTGGGAGGCGTCCTGGTAGTCCAGGTCTGGGTCCATCCGACTTCGGATTGGGTGGTTTCTGCTCCATTCCAGCGCGCATTGAACGTGGGACATGTGAAGGGGGATTGGAAGCAGAAGGAGGCCCTTTCTGAATTTGGGTAATGCGAGAATTCCTGCCATACCAGTCGACATCGCTGAGTTGTAGCTTTCGCGATCGCTGCCCGCTGCGGTTGCTCCCAGACTTGTCTTGTCTGGCATGCGACACGCTAGCGAGCTTCTCGAGGCCTGCATTTTGTCTGTGAATATTCATGTTCGGTTCAATGGGTTGCAGTAAGGAATCACCATCTTGATCCTCCGCGTCATGCAGGTCATAGTTCAGCACTAGACTCTTGATTCTCTGTTGCTCCTCGCGCTCAGCCTGTTGTTGCGTCTTCATGGCGATTGCGAAGTTGGAGTCGGAAGGTAGCTCGACTGTGCGAGTTTGGGGGCGATTTCCGCGTTTTGTCAGGAGTGAGAATGCCATGGTGTTCGTAGGAGCGGGAGCAGCTGGCGCTGCTTGCTCCTCACTTCCGGACTCCGCAATAATTGTGGTCTCTCGATCTTTGCGGCGCATTGGGAGGGGTACATCGAAGAGTGGTTTGCGGTCAAACTTTCGCGATTCTAAACTTTCAGCCATCATCTTTGCATACTCACGCTCAAAGTCAGCTTCGTCTTCGGGGTCATATTGCTCTTCTTGTCGGGTCACAACAATTGCTTCCTCCTCTTCAGATTCGCTTCCCGGGCCAGACGGAACATCTTCGCCAGTGGCGTCGACTTCTTCGTCGTCTCCTGAGGAATCTCCATCAGCATCAGCTGCTGGAAGCGCAGCTTCACCATCTCCAAGGCCATCATCAGATGACTCGTCAATCTCAGGCTCCTCGACTTCAGCAGCCTTCTCGACTCCAGACATCTTCTGGTCTTGTGCAACAGCAAGTTGAAATGCTCGGCTGGCCTCTTCAATGTTTGAAGCAAGCTTCCACTGTGGTCTTGTCAGAGCAAAGATGTCTTGAACGATAAATTCAATATCCATAGGAAGCGTCTCCTTAGTATAGATGTAATACTGGAAGAATGAAAGGAAATAATCGAGCTTCTTTCCGGCCGCTCCACGATTGAAGAAGATACCACAAGTCTCAAGAAGTGTAGCCACCAACCGAATGCGGAAGAAATCGTCTGGCATATCGAATGGATTGACACGTCCAGGAATTGGTGCGCCGCCATGGCCAAAGGTCATAATCTTGTACATCGTATCGAAAATAACCGGGTGATCTACCATACGATAGTTGTAAAGCTCTGCGAGATATTTGACTTCAGCGAGTCTGCGCTGATTGTACTTGAAGTCATTTTGCTCCAGGCCAATGGTGATATACTCAAGCACGTCATCGATAACAGTTGTAACAAAATCTTGATGATAGCGATGAAGCGCGCTAACCAGAATCGCAAGGAGGTGGATATTTCCATATTTAACCTTTCCTGGCTTCGAGAAGACTTTCTCCAGTATTTTGGTGACCTCTGGCTCCTCCCAGTGAAGTCTCCTAATTTGTCGCAGAATCTTGGTATAATTCTTCTTGTTCATATCAAGATAGATGAGCTTCCGAATGAAAAGATCCATCGGCGTGCGCTCTTTCTGGGGGATGGCGGCCCGTACTGGTGGATCAACATAATAAACAGCATTCTCAATCAACATCCTCTCCTGCTGTCCAATATGCTGTGCTCCCTTCTTCCGCTGCAACGTCTCCAAAAAGGAAGTCATCCGTGGCGAGGTCTCGGGATTTCGGAAAAGGTATCTACCGCAGTTTTCTAGCAGATTGCAGATGATCTCAATGTTCATTCTCGAGAAGTCATCCAAACTAACTTTCAAGCAATGGAAGATGACATGTTCTGGCACAACACCGAATTTGGTGAGCTCGGCGAGGTATCGAATATTACTGAGGCGGACTTGGCCCAGAAAATCCTTCTCCTTGCGACGCTGAAGACTGCGGAATTCTGCATCAAGGTGTTCAACCAGGCCTTTCGTGACATCCGGCATATATTTGCCTAATGTAGCTATGAGTCGTGACCAGTAGGGCAACAGATCGCTACGTCCCTTTGGGACTTCTTGAACGGCCTTGATGAGTCGATTTCTAGACGCCTTCGAGTTCAGGAAGCAGAAATCAATAGCAGCTTGGTCGACAAGATCTTTATTGGTAAGATCAGGCAATCGAGCAAGTAAAGCATCAACTTGAGCACCAACGGTCTTGTTGGCAATCGCCGTTGATTGATCTTCAGCCTCTGCTGCCTTAGCCTCTGCTTTCTCAGCCTCTGTCTCGACAGCACTAATTCGCTTGCCGACTTGCTCGTCAGTATCAGCTTTCTTCTTTTTACCATCCTCAAGGAGCATGCCCGGCACCTTGCCCTTCAAATCCACCAAGTTCTCATAGAACCGGCGCTCGTCCTCATCTTCCCAAATACCTGCTCCTTCGCCTTGACCTCGCAGGTACTCGCCAGTTTTAACAAGACCAATGCCACCATTGCCTGTGGCTGAATAATCCTCCGTATCCTTGAGGCCTGGCATTTCCGCTCCGATTGCATCCGCGAGAACTTGTGCATTGGCGACAAGTCTATCTTGAGCCTTGACTTGCTTCTCATAGCTCGCCTGTCGATCCTCAAAGACTTGGCCAGATTTGACATATGCCTCTGCATCTCGACGGGCCTGCGACGCCAATGTCTTCTGATCACGAATAATATGAGCTTTGAGATCCTCGAAGTATCGCTTGAGAATATTCTTAAAGCGTTCTTGAAGCTCGGGTGATGCGAGCGGCGCATCAGGCACTGCATTCGTGGCAGCTGGTTCGTCGACATCGGAATCGTCATCTTCGTCCATTGTATCGCTGCGCGCCTTCGTAACACCATCTTCCTGCACAGTCTTACGGCCTTCCGCGCCAGCCTCCTTGACACCAAGTATATCCCAGCCAAACGCCTTCACAAAAATCACAAGCAATGGTAGGTTGCTATGATCTCTGTCATGGCCCAGCAAGTCTTTCAAAACTTCCAACGGAAACGGCTCGGCGCCGCCTCCCTTGGCACTACTGCTTGCCCTCGCCTTAGCCTCGCTGGCTTTGCTCGGCCCCGACAAAGATTCTTTGCCCCGCGACGTGTCATCCGGACGGCTAACATCATCCAGCGTCCTCAACACGCCTACGAGCCACAGCTCCGTCACAACTCTCAACAGCACCCTCTGTCTGACCAAGCGCTCCTTCTCCTCCTTCTCCCTCACATCCGCCGCTAGAGTCTTCAGCAACGACTTCTCCGGAGTCGCCAACCCTTTGCCCACCAACCAGCCCAAGTATTCCGTAAACTCCGCCGGTCCAAAGCGCTGGTGCAGAGCGCTCACAATTTCGACTCCCGCCTCTATTTCTCCTGGCGATTTGAGCCTGCACAGCCCTTCGTAGCACGCCGAGATGATTTCCGACAGGTACTTGTTCAAGCTCAACGTCTTGATCTCTTGTAGAAACGTATTCAGCGTCGCCGCCGTGACAGCAGTTCGGAGCCGCTTGATAAAGGCCGTATTTTTCTTCAGCGACGAGTCCAGCGATTTGCTGACAGGGAAGATATCTGCCACACACAGTCAGCGCCTGCCCGAATCCCGCGAGGAGATATACCCACCAGTCTCTCCCTCCCACGCCCTTGCGTTCAAGACGCGCAGTTCGCCTGCCCAAAAGTCAGCAATGTGTTAATCCCTTCTGCCTCCCTGCGCTGTCCACATACGTTTGCGTTTGCGATCCATGGTGTCTCGTGGATCGGTGTTCTGGGGTCCGTAGATACGTGACTGTGCCCCCACATTCGCGCAGTCTAGGGATTGCGCATGAAGAACCAGTGGAAATACGTCGCTGGCCAGGCAATGTGATGCATCGGTATTCTCTTGTCGTGTCCTACGTTCAGGAAAGCGCATGCGAAAGCTGTCGCTGGGGAAATGTTCTTGCCAACGTTAGGTTTGGGAGGCGTGAGGGTGGAAATCGAGAGCCGCAAGACCCGTAGTACTGCTGGCGGCGTGAATAATTTGGCGGGGAGGAAGAAGCTACCTAGGTACCTACGTAAAGCGCGCCAAACGGCGTGCTTAGCGAACCTTACCCTTGAATCATAACTTGACGACAAGTTATCGCGACCGCATTATTCAGATATCAGGATCCCAAATAATGAGCATTTTCATCGCTTTTTTTCTGTTGTAGATATTTTGATTTTAATCCTACAAGCAACTTTTACGATAGATGACTCTCTTCATTTGTCATCTTCCCGTCGATATTTGATATTTGATATCCAGACAGTGGAGAGCGGTCACGACTCGTATGAGAGAGCAATACAGACGGTTAGCATACAAAAATAGTATATGTAAATGCATCTGCTTTAAAATTCTCATTCTGCAAGTAGTAATTCAATATCTTTAGCTTTGCCGAAAGCTAGTAATATTCGAGCATCTTGATGCTACAGGGACTATTAGGGGTCCGTAGGATTAGGAGTCCGATGACTTCTCTATGATGCACAGATACAGAGAAGAAGATGAAGTGGCTAACTCAGACCCTCAAACTTGTCAGCAAGCTTTGAGGATCTGGATGGAGATCACGACCCTCAAAATCGAGATTCAAACGGCCAAATGAAGATAAGGTTTATTTATTTATTTCTACATGAATCATGAAATCATTTCAACGCTCCATACGCCCTAGAATGCCCAAGACATCCAGCTATGCAGATTCATAAATCCCATTTCACATCCTCCATACTTTCCTTTCTTCTCATACCTCCCTACTTCATCAACATCCGCACCGATGCCACCCAAAACTTTTCAACACCTCAAATGCCCTATCGAGGCAACTACGGGATATCAACTACGGGATATCGAACAGCGGCTTCAGCTTCTTGATGAGCAACCACTCTTCATTTGAGACATCTGAGCGGTAGAACTCCTTCAGCGTATCGATAGATTTGCGCGAGATCAGAGAGTAGAGAGTGTCCTTCTCCTCTAAATGACGGCCATACGTCGGCTGGTGAGCTCCCATTTCGATCTTGACAGCGACGGAAGGCTCGCCCTTCTTGCACTTGGTGAGATGCTTGTGATCACGCTCGATACCCACACTGTTTTCTGTTAGCTCGAAGGCATGGGAATGGCAGTGGAATTAACTTACACTCTGCCAAGACTGACAATCTCCTTGACACCGGTGATGGGGTTGGTCTTCACGGCTGCAATTGGAGTGTCAAGTTTGAGTGAACCTTCGATAACATCGACACCAATAACGATTGGGCCAGTCTTGTTGAAGATAGCGACGGGTGAGAGAACGCAGGGGAAAACAGCCAAGAGTTTGGACTCCTCCTTCTTCTTCTCCACAATTGCCTCCATATGCTTGGTGAACTGATCGAAAAGATGGTAGATAATATCGGCAGTGAAGATCTTGATGCCCTGCTCGTCAGCATACAGCTGAGCTTCCTTGTCAATCTTGACATCAAAGCAAAGCATAACAGCGTGTTCCTTAGACTTCTCCAGCATGGTACCACATTGCATGACATCACGCTTGAAGACTGGGCCGATACCAACATTGGCAACTGGAATTTTTGAGACGCGAAGAAAGTCGAGCAGCGCTTCAAGAGAACCAAGAGTCGATGCCTGAACACTGACACCACGGCCAGTCTTCTCGATTCTCTTCATGAGGTTGCTGACATCGGACCAGACCTCCTCCTCGAGATCTGATTCGTCATCATCAGGACCGACAACCATCAAGCGAGAACCAGCAATGGCACCTTCGAGATCTGGCGCGCTGATCTTTACACCAAGTGCAGCCTTTACTTCCTTGTTGTGAACGTAAGCCGACTTGAGACGCAGTTCCTTCATTGGCGCTGGAGTTAACAGCGCACGGATATTTGTCTTTATAACACCGTTGATACCGCAAATCATTATCCTGTCACCTTCGCGGAGAATACCGTTGGAAAGAATAACATCGATGGTCATGCCGAAACCTTCGATGGCCTTGACCTCAAGAACGGTACATTGGACTTCTGACAGGTACATCAAGCTGCCAACCATACGCTCTTGGGTAAGCTGAACGATCAGCTTCAGCATATCGGGAATACCTTCTCCAGTGTGCGCGGACGTTGGAACGAGAGAGACATATTTCGCCATGGATTTATTCTCATAGAAGAGCTCAGAGTTGAATCCTTGCTCGGCGAAAGCAATCTTGGTATCGTTGAGACGCTTCTGGAACTCATTCTGAACACCCTTGTTTTGGAGCTCAAGAGACTCGCGGAAACCGTTGTTTTCGACCTTCTTCCAGCCATACAGACGATCGATTTTGTTGAGAGCAACGATGAAAGGCGTCTTTCTGTCTCTAAGGAGCTTCATAGACTCCAATGTTTGAGGCTCCAGACCGTGCATAATATCGACTACCAAAATGGCGATATTGCAGAGTGAAGAGCCACGGGAACGCAGATTCGAGAAAGACTCGTGACCAGGAGTATCAATGATAAGCAAGCCTGGAACCTTGAACTCGAAACTGCCATCCATGTTGACGACTTGTGTCTTCTTCTTGATAGCATCGACTGGGAAATACGTAGCACCAATCTGCTGAGTAATACCTCCAGCTTCGCCTTCTTGAACGTTGGTTTGACGAATTTTATCCAGCAACTTTGTCTTGCCAGTATCGACATGACCCAGAATACAGCAAATTGGAGAACGCAAGTTATCTTTAGACTGAGCTGCCAAAGCTTCTTGATGAGCCTTTTCTCTCCTGTCTGCCGCCTCCTTCTTCCTCAGAGCAAGGGCAGCCTCCGCAGCAGTTGCTTCCTCGTCTTCCTCGGATTCTTCGGATTCCTCTTCCTCAGACTCGGACTCGGATTCAGATTCAGATTCTTCGATCTTTGCCGCTTCCTTGGAAGCGGCTTTAGTATCTGTGGGTTTTAGCATTTGTGTCTTCTTGGACACTGATGGAGCAGGCTTTGGCTCGCCTTCGCTACCAGATTTAGGTAGCTTACCAGGAGCTGCCTTCTTAGCAGGAGCCGGTTCTGCTTCTTCTTCTTCTGAATCTGCATCCCAACTGTCTTTAACGACTTCTTCTTCTTCATCAGCAGCGGCCTCCCAGTCATCTTCCAGCTCGCTTTCCTCTGCCTTTTTGGCTGCAGCGGCTGCTGCTGCTTCCTTTTCAGCCTTGGCGGCGGCTTCAGCGGCTACACGTTCGGCTTCTAACTTGGCTCTTGCTGCGGCTTCAGCCATAAGACGTTCTTCTTCGGCCTATAATGTTGTCAGCATGGCACAGAGAAAACAAAACCGAGGGCTGCCTTACCTGAATCTCCGCTGGATTTTTTCTGCCTCCCTTCTTCTTCTTGTTATCGTAGACTACCTTCTTCTTCTCCTCGCCAGCCTCTAGCCCGCCAACTTTGACGCCTGCTGCAATCATTTGCTGTAGCTTCCTCTCATTTCGAGCCTTCTCCTCTTTTTGTGCTTTGGTCATAAATTTGCCCTCCTTCTTGAGAAGCTCAATCTTTTCCTTCTCCTTTTGCTTCTTGAGGAGCTTGGCTTCTTCGCGACGCTTTTCCTCTTCGGCCTCCTGTCTTTCTTCCTCCTCGATACGAGCTCGCTCGTCAGCCTCGGCGCGTTCTTTCTCCTCTTGGCGACGCCTCAACTCTTCTTGTTGCTTTTGCAATCTGGCCAATGCTGGCGTTAATTTCTTGCCTTTACCGGGAGCAGCTGCCTCTATTGCCTCGATTTTCGCTTCGACGATAGGCTTTGCCGCTTCCACAACCTTTGCAGCCGGTGTCGTGGTCTTCTTCTTTGCAGCCTTGAAATAAACGTATCAGCATGAAACACTCGTGATAAATTATGGTGGAATATCAAACCTGTTCCTTTTTCCGTTGCTTCTCGCGCTCCTTCTTAGCCTTTTCCTTTTCCTTCTTTGTCATCACTCGCCCATCAGCGCCGCGCTCCTCATCTCCCTCATCTTCTTCGGGCTCCTCCTTCACTTGTTTCCCGGCCACTTTCCCCTTCGACTTCTTGTCTGGTAAGGCGAACTCGTCATCCAAATTCGCTTCTTCAGGCGCCTTAACCGATAGATCCAGCGCAGGATCTTCAGCGATGGCGGGTGCCTCACCGTCCACATCTCCTTCGAAGTCGTCGACCGGCTTTCCCTTGGCCTTCTTCTTATTGCGATTCTTCTTCATCGCAGCCATCAATCCACTGGCTGGGAACTCTTCCTCGCCGGCTTCCTCGCCATCCTTAACCTCGGCGGGAGGGGTGGCGGAGATGCTTTCGCCCAGGTCGGCCTCCCAGTCGTCCGCGCCCTTCTTGTTGTTCTTCTTCTTTGGAGGCATATTGCTTTCCTTTTTTCGAAACAAAAAAGAAATCTATAAATGCGACAAACGACCGCCGATGGAATAGAGTTTGGCTAGCAGGTCGGAACTCCTAGTTTTGTGCGTAGAGAGTAAGAGAGCAGTACACAACGACAAAGATGATTGTTGTGTTTGGTGGGGCAAAGTCTTGGCTGTGCACAAAAATTGTCCAGTGTGCCGTAGCGCACAGTTTAGTGATAAGCGAATCACTGGCAAGGGCACGGGCCAAGGACATGAATAATATCGCGGGGTATCTGTAAACCTCACCCACCCCTACATTAAACTGTTCTTGTATTATCTCTCAGGGGTCTTTTATATTTGTCTGGTACATAGGGGTCTGTAGATTGAATCTATACACTATAAAGAGACTCCTGTTTCCGCATAGTTTATTTAAGAATTCGTACCTTTATCTTTGAATACTTAAATTTAAAGAATTTAAGGCTATTAAATCTACTTTGGATCCAGGACATTGGATTATGTGTTATGAAAGGACAGTTATGGTATCAGGTTATTAGATAGCTACTGTGTCTCAACTGTATCTCGTTTTGCAGAACATTTATCCGAGAGCGTGCTGCGTGGATCATTTGCAAACACTTGATGCTGGAATACGCTGACTACATCACAGGCCTAAGAAGCTGTTCAAGCAGTTCATAGACCAAATCCGTGCTGGTCTTCAATCGTTCTTCTTTTGTGGACCCAAGATTTGTCTCTGGCCAGTAGTCCATTACTGCGTTCATGAAGTCTTCCATCGGTGAGGTTAGTGCAAATTCCGAAGCTGATGCGTTGCTCGCAAGAAAATCCCCCAGATTCCGGAATGTGAGCCATCCCCGAATAATGTCGCCGTCTATGTGCTTCTTAAGCGTATTTGAGCGGTCAACCAAGTGAGATTCGTCAATCTCTGGTGCTGCTGGGCAAATCTCTGGGATCTGTTGAGCAAAGCTTTGAAGGAGCGCAAGGAGCTTCCATAATGTCTCCTTGAGTAAAGTAAATTGACTGATTGATCCCTCGATCCCGATGCCTAACAAATCTTCCCATGGCTCTCTCCACGGAATAATACCAGGTATTGGCTCCTGTTTGCGGCTGATATCCCACCTTGGCCGAACATTCGCCAGGCGAAATTTTGTTGTGCATGCAGGCATTTCTGCCTCAAAAAGAGTCTCGTACTCCCTGGGAAAGACCTGCCCATTGAAGTTATGCCTGCAATGCAAGCCAACGACGGAGCAATCTTTGTCTGACAAGAGAATCATTGTCGAATCTTTTCCAGGAGCAGTCTCGTCATCGAGAACAAACATCATATGATCCAAGCCTGCACGCTCTACCTCATCGACATGATGAAGATGGAAAGATGAAGCGCCTCTATAAAGTAGAGTTATAATGGATTCTTTTGCCGTAAGAACATGCAAATAATTCCCATCATATGTCATAGAAACAGCATATGATGACAATTGATATTGGGCCAACGACACCAAAGTTCTCTCGCCGATATCCATCTGCATCGCATGCAAAATTGTCCCAACACAGCAAAAAATAATATTTCTGTGAGGCCAGCCTTGAAGGAGTGCGTGGATAGGATCAGAAAACCGTTTCTCGAGGAATATCTGAAAATGATCTGCCTTGACCATGAATTTCATATGCTGATACTCATCTTGTTGGCGTCGAAGTATGATTATGTTTCCTGAACTAGTTCCAGCAACAAATAGTTCTTCTTTAAGGATCGGAGTAGCCGGCGGGGAAAACCACCACTGTCCCAACGATAATATCCTCTCTGAACGCCGAGGACTTTGCATGTGCTTCAAAGAAACCATCTTCGTGGCACCTGTGCCATTATCGACAAATAGTATTGCTGGACGACCATCAACTGACGCAGCAACGACCAGTGACTTTAGAGTCGGAGAATAAATCATACGCGATGCGGAGCCAGGAAGTTTTGTATTATTGGAGATCCCGGCGACTTCATAGTTGATCTCTATACCAAGCAATTGCTTGCCTGAGGTAACAAGAAGACCACCACCAAATGGACATATGAAATCGACTGCCTGTTGCCGATACATCGACTGCTTTCATGTCAGTACATAACTCGATTGTCAAGACCATATCGAAATAATGAAAAGTTTGACTGTACCGTGCCAGAGCCCTTGAACAATATTTTGACTATCAATGGGAAGGAGCATGATTCCCCAGTATAAAGAACCCGATACAGGTCGCATCCACAACAAATCAATGCAGCTGCCGGATTTGCTGGATCCTCGCTGACAATCACGTCTGTATCGCCCAATTGCCGAGATGCAGAGACTCCTTGTCTGAATTCGCCATCCTGGGATAGAGTAAAATATACCATGGCTAATGATCCATTGCGATGACCAGCTAGTAACAGTCCTATCTTGCCGTCGCCAGATTCTAACTTCTTTGGACCACTCTCTTGATAAGAGAGGAAAAGAACGCTTACACACGAATCTTTAGGACCGTCGCTCTTTGCTATCCACGAGTCAGTACGAATACCGACTGTTCTTATAGAATTGATAAAAAGTATTCTTACCATCAGCTGTAGGCATCTTTATCTGAATTCTATCTTGAGAAAGCCCCAAATGTTCATTGACTCTATACAAAGACAAGGTCGAGACATTGTTGTTCATCTCGTCATCTTCTGACATTCTTCCTGTCGGCATTTCTGCGTTGTGTCCAATTGCACAATAGGTCACCTCTTTAAGGCTTGTAATAGATAAACACGTGGGATAGAAGCGAAGAAAACAAGACGATCCAACCTTGGCGAGAGGAATTCCGTCGAGTGCTGCCCCTTCTCCTTCAGTGTCTTTTAGCCATCTTAGACGAAGCATATCCACACGGAAATTTCCAGCAGTGGTCTGAAAAGCCATCAAAGCTAAGCTGGTTTGATAGATGGATGCTGCCACAACGACTTCTTCTGAACTATAGTTGTACACTTGAGTAGGAGAATTATCATGAAAATCGACCCTAATTTCATCGTCAATCGATGATTTACATGTATCTCAAGCCTCATGAATCTTTATCCCAAAGACATGGATCAAGAGATTAAGACTTACAATGGGGTCTGTTTTGACATGCGGATGGAACGTTCCGTAATTTGTATGATAAAGCCTCTGCCGTAAGTTGCAGCTATCGTGGGCGCGGCGAGATCAAGCCAAGTTGAAGTAACTTCCGTAATTCCCGTGATCCCATTGCCCTTACTTTCAAGCTTAAGAAGTATTGATTCATTGGCAACAGATAACAAGAGTAGTGACGACTCAGGAAGAAGGCAATCTTCGCGGGAAGATGTAGCTGGCTCTCTCGGAAGAGCCCACGTTCCGTTTATGGCGCTTTCCAGCTCGTCCAGCTCCATCCAAACCTCAGCTTCAATGCCATGACGAATCTCACAGATTGCTCCATAAGGGCCTCTACCCGTGCATCCGAGGATCCGTTCTGGTTTGCCATATCTCTCAGCGATATTCCTCGACGGCGATGGTTGCTGACCTCCAGCAATCTCACCTGGGCTATCAGGGACGCTCAAAAAATCATTCATCGGCGTCCAGTTCGGAAGTGGACTGAGGAGTCTCGCAGGCTCTCTTGCTTGCACCTGTATATATCAGTAAAACAGTAGAGCAGGTAGGTCCAATATACATACCCAATACAGCCCTCCAGGGCCCGAATCGCCACCAATGACGAGAATATCACCCATGGCACCATCCGCGCCAGGGAATTTCGAATCGAGACTAGCAAATGCGGTGCCAATGTTGCAGTTAATTCCATCAACATTCATTTCAGGACTCAGAATCTCCTCATAGTTGCTTTCTAAATATTTGACTAAACCGTCCTCTCTAGCAAGATAGATATCATCGTGCGTTGCAGCATATCTTGGTATACGGATTGGTCTCGTCCATGAAGTCCATAGTGGTGGATTGCTCCCTTTGTGAAGAGGACTGGGTTCTTCTGTAGCAATAGGACTCGGTCGGCATCTGGGCTCGCCTTCTAGTAATCCTTCGCATACAGCTATGCTTTCTTCGCAAATCAGAAGGAATGAAGACCTTATTGTTAAAGGGATCAGTAAAAGTGGGATACGATAGGAATCATCGAGTAAATGACCCTTTTTATTGTTTTGCCGTATGTCACTCAGCGATTGGCCAGCAACCCACTCATAGAGGCTCATTCGCGTTTTGCCTTTCCTGACAATAAGAAGAAGGAGGATGATATGATCAGGGTCGGAGGGAGAAGGAAACAAAAATTCCATCTTCAGAATCACACCCTTCACCTGAAGGAAGCGTTCTTCTTTTACGCAAGAAAAAGACCGTCCAGAGGCATATTGAGCACCTATTTCCTGGCTTGATCTGAGAGCGTAGATAGAAATCACATTTTCCGAACAAGCGAGAGCCAAATATCGTGAACTTGGATCGGCTGTAAGATGTGTACCAGGCTGCTCATTGAGTAGACTTTTGCCTGCAGGATAACGGCTCAAGAATGGCTGAAGAACAGTGCCAGGTCCAAGATCTGCAGCAAGCAGAAATACTAAATCCCCTGTCTCGAGGACCAAAGAAATCATCTGCGGTCCAAGCTGAAATTCTTGCCCTTTAGACACACTTAACATGCTTATGTCTGCATAACTGTCATCCAGCCGGATTTTATCGGCAGGCGTCGCCGGTGCATCGATATCAAGCTGGGCGTTTGGGTCGGGAGCCTGCTTTCTGAAAACGGGCTGTTCTGGCTCTTGATTTTGAGGGCGACTCTGCTTTTCAGAAATACCAGATTCCGCACGCGCGAAAGATGCTTTGCCGTTGCCATTAAGCCCTTCAGGAGTTGACGGATGAAACTTTATAGAGCCCAATACTCGTGCATTGCGAATGCGAGATCCAAGATTCGTGACCTGTCCCACCTCAGAAAGTTGTCCGGACTTCATCAACCTTTTGATATGCACAGAGTTGTCCTGAATCAGCCAGTAAGTTTATGAATAACAGATACGATGGAATTAAACAGCTGAGAGTGAAACACAACTTCCGTATCTGAGAAGAACCTATAGTGTTTTGGCTGCTGAGAAGAAATAGACCATCCTCGGCGCTTACTTCAAGGGAGGCATAAATCGAGTCCAGCAGAAGGCTATGTGAATACTTGTACTTACTCCAATAAAGGCCACGTCGTTGTCATCATCGTTTCCAAGCCGTGCTGGAAGAATCCAATGACTGATTGGACTTTGTACGACCGTCTGTGTTAGTAAGCCAACATTTGGCGGCTTGTCAATGTCTGGCTTGAATTGCTCCTGAATAGTGTTCCTCGAAAGTATGGTCTCAATGTTCACGTCGCGCTCCATGAATCGACCATCCACCCAGGTAGCTGTGGAGATGACACCTGCCATGGCGATAGCGAGAACCGATCAGATCACTGACCAGCCAATGATGCATTCAAGACATAGCGGATCTTCAGCTGTGATGTGTGCTGGTTATTGACAAGTTGTGTTGGGAGATGTCAATATTGGTCCTATACTCCCAAGTCTTCAACTGCAGATGTCGAATATTCCAAGTGTTGCCTTGTTAGACAATCGAGGTAGACGAGGCTCGTCGCTGGATGATGTTTACGAGCCGATATGGGCCAACACAGTTCCTTGTTAGACTGCTCGAAGCTCTCAAGAATCGGGCAATATTTTTGCGGACTTCAATTTTAGTTAAGTCTGCCTTTATAGAGTACATATTTTCGAAATCTGATCTGCACCCCTCGTCAAAAAAGAGGTTTGCACGTGATCTACATTGCCTTGGCAGAACAAGCTCAGGGTCACACGGCAATATCCGTTTACAAGATATACATAGGTACGTAGACTATGTTTCCAAAAATGTAGCACTTGACCACCCTCGTTTATAAAGACGTCAAGCCTGCTGCATACAAGATGAGACTTATATAGCGCTGGGCCCTCTCCAGCATCAACTCGCTATATGGTTGCTTTCATGGACGGCTTACCTCTTATTCAATACATACATTCCGGAAGGTCCAAAGCCCGTGGATAGGTTTTCCTCATGAGACCGCGACGTTACAGGACATATCAGCATTATGGAGCCAAATGGAAAGATAGCGGATGATATGAAAGAGGAACAAATCAAACTTGAGGTTTTCGATGTTACCGAAACCATCAGCGACCAACTGCCTCAGCAACTTGAATCAAAAGCCGCCGATATCCTCGAAGCCTGCAAATGGAAAGACACTCAACGCTTGAGGGATCTGGCTGTATCTGAAGCAGGATTGCTATCGGACGAGATACGACGTCAAGCTTGTTAGTAGCATGACAATATATTACACAATTGTGCTGATAGTTCTCATACAGGGCCATTACTCTTGGGTACCCCCAACGACATCGAGGACAAGGGGGACACTGAAGAGTCATGGCGATTGTTACCCCGGCATGATGACGAGGATCAAGTCCAACTCGACGTGAACAGAGCTTTCATTTATTACCCCGCCGGTGAGCTGGATTGATATCTGTTGCTACATACATTCTCACATATTCCAATCAGACCAAACCTCGAAGCAAATCGATCACTGGAAAGAAGAGCTATCAGATCTGATCACCGAAGTCCTCAGGCGCCAGCCATATCTCTGCTACTTCCAAGGATACCACGACGTATGCCAGGTCTTTCTCCTAGTGCTCGAACCCAAGCACCGCGCCTCGGCCGTCGCCCGTCTCTCAGCTCTTCGAATCCGCGACTTCATGCTCCCGACGCTGGCGCCGGCGCTAGCACAACTCCGACTGATTCCCGCAATCATCCACACGGTCAATCCCAAACTGTATCACCATCTTTCCCAAACCCAGCCCTTCTTCGCCCTCTCAGGAACCCTCACTATGTACGCCCACGACATCCAAGAATACAGCGACATCGCCCGCCTATTCGACGTATTCCTGGCCCGCGAAACCATCTTTTCCGTCTATATGTTCGCCCAAATCGTGCTGAACCGCTCAGAAGAGCTCTTCGACACGCCCGCCGACGAGCCTGAGATGCTGCACTCCATCCTCTCCAAGCTCCCGAAACCCCTAGATCTGGAGCAGTTGATATCAGATACGGCGAAGCTGCTGGAGAAACATCCTCCGGAGTCCTTGCGGGGATGGTCGAAGATATCACAGTCAAGTGTTTTGAAGACGGCAAGATGGCCGGAGCAGATATTGAAGCAGACGCTTGAGGATGGGCAGGTATATTTTGAAAAGCACGTTAAAGAACTTCATCGGGCGGAGCTGCGGAAGAAGCTGTTGAAGAAGCTATGGAAGAATAGGAAACCGGCGATAGCTATTGGTATCGCTGTTATGGTTGGTCTATTGTCATATCACATCCGCAAATCCCCTGGCAATTACAATGTAGTCTCGGCGTTGTGGAAATGGGGTTCAGGAGGTCGATAATCGAAATAGCTGTCGATATATACCCATGTCGCAAAATGCATTGAATATCTGAAGCGCAAACGTCGTAAATGTAGTCGTCTCGAAGTTGTGTCGAGCCGATGTTTCGAACATAAAATCTGCTGTAGTCGAGTTTCCTATATTCATGAGAATCTTCACGTTCACGCCAGAACATCACAACACCAGCACTGTGTTTGCCAGATTGAATTCATGCTATTGTTCCATTTCTGATTTCAAATACAACAAAGCTGGTGAACAAAGCAAGAATCCATCTGATCCACCGCCCCAGATAAACGCCATCCGTATCGTAGCGAGTAGACTACTTTAGCTTCTTCTTTGGGCGGAGCTGGTTGGTGTGTCCGCACTTCTTCTTTCTGCAGTTGGTGGCACGCGGTGGGAGACGAGCCTAAAAATATCTCGTTAGTACGCTGTAATTAGAGTCGAGGAATCGATGCTGGTTGCGCAAGAGCAAATGTCACTGGATCGAGGGTGTGGACGTACGTAGCACTTGCGGCAGATCATCTTCTCGCAGTTGAACTTGGAGGCAAGGGCCTTGAGAGATGGCTCAATGATACCACCACGGAGACGGAGGACGAGATGGAGAGTGGACTCCTATAACATTGGAGAGTTAGCTTCCCATCCAACGTATTCATGTAGCAATCCTCCACGGCAATAACGGAGTTTCCATTCCACATTTCTCCGCCATGCCAAATGCTCCAAAATTCCAATATTCCACAATTCGCCCGGAATAAGTGTCGCGTACCTTCTGGATGTTGTAGTCGGAGAGGGTGCGGCCGTCCTCGAGCTGCTTGCCGGCAAAGATCAAACGCTGCTGGTCCGGTGGGATTCCCTCCTTGTCCTGGATCTTCGACTTGACATTGTCGATGGTATCGGAGGACTCGACCTCAAGGGTGATGGTCTTGCCCGTCAGGGTCTTGACGAAGCTGTAAAGCCAATGTTAGTCCTCAGGTCGTCCAAAAGTCGTCAAATGACCACTTCGCGGTCGTCGGTTGATCGAGGAGCTTACATCTGCACTGAGAACGCGAGACATGTTAGCAGTGATTCATCAGAGTAGCTATACGGAGTCTGGAAGCACATACTGTTTGCGGCGTCTACGTCGGTTGTCGATGTTGTCAATCTCGAAAATCGTCTACGAAGATATCAGGTTGTTTGTGTGGGAAAAGTAAGCGAAGGAAGGCGCCTTTGCCGAATCTAGCTAGACTAGGGCGGTGAACTTCAACATCAGACTCTCACAAGGACCGCAACATTCACAGTCACTATAGTTATGATCTTAAGAGTTAAAATTAAATTACATTTAAGTTTGACTTATTTCATAAGAGTTGAGAGAGTTTCACTCTGTTCTTAAGTATAGCAGTCATTATAGCGAAGAATCTGTGTTTTAGTTACCTCCGGGAAATAGCTCGAGTGTTAGGGTTGTTAACTCACGTGACGATCTTCAACAACATCATTTTGTGGGCGTGTAGAACAAAGCAAAGCACGTAGGCTTTCTGTTTTTAATATTTGAAGGATGACTATCGGGTATCTTCCACCTATTTTAACGCCTGCAATCCAGCTCTATTCTTCTCCGTAAGCCCATTCTTCAGTGCTAATTGCCAGCCAGGTCAATCTCGGTGGCCTCAGTACTGATCGTGCAAGGCAGACTTCCATTTCGATACCTCAGTGTTATATGCAATATCTCTTTTCGACCTCTCTTCTTCAGCGACCAGTTGTTGTAGTTGACGCTCCAAAGAATAAACTACTTTGACAAGCATATCCAGAGATACACCAGCTTGTTCAGCTATTCATTATTAGCTATGCAGTGTGGTTCTCACAAATGATGGGGATACTTGCCAGCTTTATCCATGAACAGTCTTTCCTTTTCAGAAAGATCCTCAATCTTCTGCCATCGAGTATAGCATGATCCTGGCCTATTGATGGTCGCAACATATTCCCCATCCTCGGCTGACACTGGCTTCATAATCTCTAAGCGTCGTTGCATATGCTTTATATTCTCTGACGTGGAGCTTGCTCTCTCGATGCCAGCTTCTCTACTTGGAGGAAAGGCTTGAAGAGGAAAGAGATCAAGTATCTGCCGAGGTACTATCAAGAGTCAGCTATATTCTCTTCGGATTGACCATAGATATGTGGTCCAATATGCAAAACCTTACATTTAGATTCGACATCATCAGTCCATGTCTTCTGATACCAGTTCAAGTAGTCGTCCAGCTTCTCGTCACTCATATTGAACACATCATCTTCTGTGACTTTAGCCTCCTCGCCCAGCTTTAGTCCTTTTGATACCTTCTCAGTCATGAGACCTTGCCATTCATTCCAATCCAACTTTAGAGCACCGGCATCTGTGACGGTTTCAGGAGTCCGTACTATATCGTCAAAAGGCTGTATGAGTTTTGTTGAGATAACAATCAGACCGATAATGCGCAATTCCGGGTATTCAATCAGTCGGTGACGAGCTAATATGTTTGGATATTGAAATTCCAAACTAAGGACCTTCGCAAGACGAAAGCTGCACCCATAAATTTCCACTGCTCACATTAGCATATAGGCAAACATCCTCAAACAGAAAGCTTACAAGGAAGGCAAAGTTTCTTTACTTGTTTGAACATGATGGGAGGTGTATTCAACGGCGGGAAGTCAACACCAAAGTTTGTTTTGAAGCGTACGATCATTTCCAGAACCTCCTTCTGCAGACGTCCTCTTGCTAGTGTGGATCTTGTCTCCAATGCCCCGAGGAATCGGGCTGGCAGACGTGACCTCATGTCATTTGGAATTTCTCGAATCTGCAGTAAATTAGCATATATTTTACAGACAATAAAAATCAATAGCTCGTTGAAAACTTACCACCCTGAAATAAGGCATTTCATACTTCTCAATCCAAGTCTGCAAATCCCCAATTGTAACTGGGAGCCTCAATAGAAGAATTGCCATATAGCACATGGCCAAGCTCTCAATAAGCTTCGGCAACCCTCTATCTCTGGCAAGCCTTTTCAATCTCATATCTATCTGCAGCCCGATTCCGTCATCTTCTCCGTCCGTCTCGCCGTCACTTGTCGAACTGAATCCCGCGCCCCTCGCCACATCGCCACTTTCTTCTCCGAGGCCTCTGACATTTCTGATTCTTAGCGCCCATAAATCTTTGGCTACTGTTTCCAACTCGATAGGCAGTCCTTGTTCCCTGATCAACCAGCTGATCTGTGTCCTCAGCACCAGTTGCCAGCATTGCACATAGAGGGTCACCGCCTGTTGACCTTCGTAAACAAGGCGGACCGCAGCTATTTGCTCACGTTTCTTTCTCGTCTTCCGTCCCTGAGTATTGAAGTCATCTTCGTCTGCCACGACTTGAGTGAAGCCTTCCTGCACGTGCCCGTGCCCTTTGCAGACCCGTTTTCCGTCTTCGACATAGTAATGCCTCGATCGACATCCAGTTGTAGTGCAAGTTTCACCCTTTGAAAACTTGTGAAATTCGAGGTTGGAACTCATTATCATCCACAGGTTCGGAAGGAGATCACGTTACATCAGATTTATTTTCAAGGGTCGGTTGTCCAGCGATATTTGCTTACGGGTTCACACAGATATTTTGATGTCAAAATTGAACTATCAAAACTTAATTTATTGCTAGTTCGGCCGAAAGCCATTAGGTTATGACTGTTCTGCCTGAGTCATTATTTGACAAATCACATTACAAATTTCAAGGGTCTTAAGTTTCAATTGGGTCACGTGAATCATATCAAAGGCATTTGGAAGAATCTTTCTTTTGTGCATTCCTACAGGATATATGTATCACACCCTTTACGGACACTTTTGGCTACGCCGGCCAATCATGATCATGGCATGTAGGCATCGTCGTGACAACAGAACAGTGCTCGCAAAACATGATCTGATATAACCAGTGGAATAAAGACGTGGAGATCAACCCTTTAACACAATAGCCACCGCATATTCAGGCAGCAGATATCCGGCGGATGCTTGTGCTTCAAGGACGAGATACGAAGAGTCAGCGACGCTGAACATGAGTCCAGAACCGCAAGTCAAAAAGAAATATCAAATTTGATGAGATATTCAATCCTTAGACGGTCAACTCCTTCGCGTCAATAGCCATCTGCTCGCCCATAGAGGTGAGGACAATGACGGCTGAACATGTCAGTTACTGAAAGTTTTACACTCATAAAAACATCAGAAAAACTTACTGATACTCTTCTCTAACTTCTGGAGGTCCTTAATCTTGTCCAAAACCTCCTTACTCTGCGTAGTTTCCGTTCCGGGCATCTTGATGTCATCCCTCATTTCTCCATCGTCAGCCATCAAAGAGAGGAATCCATCATCAACGTCGAGCTATAGGCTAGTAAGCGGGTGCTAGGGTGAAGATTCGCACGGGGAGTCTCACAAGCTGGTATTCTTTGCGGGTGACATTCGGAACATCCATATTGTGGGTGGATGGGCAGAGTTCTTCAAGTTTCTTCTGGGTGAAGATATCGGTGGCAACAAGATGGACCTTGGCGTGACCGTGCTTTCCGGTCTTGGAGGTAGACATGTCGATGATCTTGCAAGGGCGGCCCTTGATGCAGACGAAACCGCCCTTTCTCAGAGCAGAACACTGCATAGGATAGGTCGCGGACGCACCGGCATCGGCAGACTCGAAGGTGTGCTCATGCTAGAGGTTGTGTTAGAAATAAATCTTTGAAAACCTGATAGCCAGCAGATATCTGTGGTTACAGTCTTGACTGGAAGGCGGGGCATCGTGTGCGGGGTGGGTGGCAGACGAAATCTCTTACCTGGGCATCGTTGTCGGCCATCTTGGATGAGATTTGAAGTGGAAATGGGAGATGATTGAGAGAAGGTATGCGACAGTGGCGATGCTGAAATGTGCTCCAACAAGAAGTTTCGCATGAACAGAGGTTTGGAAGATGGTGGAGAATCAAAATCCAGACTTCGTCGCAAGTTGTGGGATCTAGCGAGTCTAGTCGTGCAGTTAGTCTAACCTTTGCCAGTAAAATTTCCAGCCAATCAGAACAGCGGGCTTTTTTGGTGGTGAGAAGTCAGCCTAAGGTACCGCTCTAAGGTCTCTAGCGGACGACACACAGCACTGTAGGTACCTAGGTACATACACTCCCGGCCAGGCGTCATCACAGTCTTACCAGTAGTCATCCAGTCAGGTACGTGCATTATATACAGAAAAAGACGACAGCAATAACAGCAATTTCAACCGCTCGATCTTACCAAGCATCGATTGCCTTCGAATACCTTTGACACACATGGTGAATGAACTGTTCGTGACCCAGAAGAGACTATTGCTTCCATACCCCGATGCTTAGATAGCAAGCGCCCCAAGGAGATGTGGCTCGACAGGCTCTCTGGGCATTCGACGCCGGCGCCCCTCTCACCTTCTCCTTCACCTTCTGCGCCCCAATCTCGCTCTTATTCTCCAGCCGCACGAAGGCCAGGTCATCTCTTGCCCCAGACAGGAGCACCTCGACCGGGTTTCAGTCCACGTTCATCGTCTCTTCCTCTCGTCTCAAATGACTCGGCAGCGTCTCTCCTAGGAAACACCCGAAAGACGAATGGCTCGAGTTTGAAGCAGGCCACTGCTGTTGCCAATTACCCAGAGCCTCTTGAAGTGCTCAATAAGCTTTTAGGTGCCGATATCAGAAGTTCTACAGGCGCTGGGAATAGCATCGTAGATGGAAACGATGGATTTGCTGAAGGCCTGGATTTTGAGGATTTGACATTGCATGAGATCGCCGGAGATGAGGCGCAGGAGGAAGTCTCCTATGTGCAAAAGACACAGACGGTCGACGAATGTTCGTATACTTCAATTGGAAATATTTATTCCCGTTTGCTCATTATTTATTTATATACAGATGAAAAAGACAAGACCAAATTCGAGGACCTCCATCGATCGATACGAGCATGCGACGATATTCTGAATTCAGTTGAGCTTAATTTAACCAACTTTCAAAATGACCTTGGAGCTGTCTCGGCGGAGATTGAAACTTTACAAGCAAGGTCAACTGCGTTGAGCTTACGCCTGGAAAACCGAAAGGTGGTGGAAAAAGGGTTGGGGCCGATTGTTGAAGAGATTACTGTCTCTCCCGCTGTTGTAAAGAAGATATCAGAAGGTGCCATTGATGAAGCATGGGTTGTGGCATTGAACGAGGTTGAAAAGCGGTCCAAAGCTTTGGACGCCAAATCAAAAGAGCTACGAAACATCAAGGGGATTGCTGATCTCAAACCTCTACTTGACCAACTTGTCAATACTGTGAGTAAATCAAGCATACCTGTGCGTATGCCTATGATCGTTGTGTTGATATCATCGTATAGGCTATTGAAAGAATCCGAGATTTCCTTGTTGCACAAATCAAAGCTCTGAGATCCCCTAACATAAATGCTCAAATTATCCAACAGCAACATTTCATCCGATATAAAGATCTTTACACGTTTCTATGGAAGCATCATGAAGCCTTGGCTGAAGAAATTGGCCAGGCTTATATGAACACCATGAGATGGTACTATCTCAATCATTTTACTCGATACGAGAAAGCTCTTTCAAAAGCGAAGCTCCATGTAATAGACAAACATGATGCACTTGGAAATGACGATGGGACACGAAAAAGCACACTTCTTTCAAGCTCAAAACCAGCTGGATCATCCCGTGATGCCTTCAATTTGGGAAGACGCAACGAAATTCTCACAACATCAAATCAATCAGCACTCCCCAGTCATTTGGCAGAAGAGGATCAGACAGTGCATTATTTGGAGTTTCCATTTCGAAATTTTAACTTGGCCCTCATCGACAATGTGTCGGCCGAATACTCGTTCCTCACCACCTTTTTCACACCATCTCTTTCTTTCCATAGCATAGCTCGCTATTTCAACTATATCTTTGCACCTACTTTCGAACTCGGTCACCATCTGACAAAAATTCTTGTTTCGGATACCGTCGATTGTCTTGGTTTATTGCTGTGTGTGCGACTTAATCAGAAGTTTAATTTCAAGCTACAGCGACACAAGATACCAGTTGCAGATGGCTACATCAACGGAACGAACATGCTTCTATGGCCACGTTTCCAGGTCATTATGGATTTACATTGCGAATCGATTCGCAAACTGACAGCTAGCTTGCCCTCAGGGCCACCTTCTTCAAAGACTGAGTTGGCAAAACAGTCTGCCGCGCCACATTTCATGACACAACGATTCGGACAGTTTATGCAAGGTATTCTGGAGCTAAGTAAGGAAGCCGGCGATGACGAGCCTGTCAGCACGAGCTTGGCAAGGCTACGAAATGAACTCGAGGCGTTTCTAACGCGAGTTGCAATGACTATCGGAGAGAAGAGAAAGAGACAGAGGTTTTTGGAGAATAACTTTTCACTCATCTTGACAATCGTCGGCGATGAAGAGGGTAAATTAGCTGCCGAGCAGAGGGCCCATTTTGAAGCGCTGAAGGCTTCTGCTGAAGATACCACATGATTCTAGATATGCATGCACTACATTATGATTTCCCAGCGACCTATTCGTCCATCTAAATACGTGAAGAGGCTGGATATTAGGTCGCTCTTGGCCGACTGGGGGAAAAAGGGATAACATGACAAAATCTCAAAGGAGGCAAAAATATTACAGCTAGTTGAACAAAGGGTTGGCGCCAATAGGCACTGGGGGGAGATTCTCCGTTTGATTCTCCGTTTGAAGAACTGGTGAGAATCTTCAAGAAAAAGGCTCAGTGCAATGAGGGTTTGAGAACTCTCATGCAAATGCCGTAGGCATACAAACAACCTATTGAATGCAAACAGGAATCTATAGCCCAGATGGTTTCATTCAATTAATCAATCACTTTTATTTTGATTCACTTCGACACAGCTTAGTATGGAATATTTAGAAATCCTGAACGACAAATTTCATCTGACAGGTCTAGAGAGGGGCGCGCTCTGATAATGGCTGGAATTAACAAATTGCAAAACGGGCTTATGCAGCCTGCAGGAGGCCGCGCTTTACTTCACTGTGGGCATCTAGGTAACTCACAACGCCAACGGATCCAGATGCATAACGCAACACTGCTTAGCCACACCGCAATCTAGGCAGACTGCCAATCCTTGAGTATGTGTTCATGCTGCCTCTGCAAGGTTTGCAATCCTTGAAACACACACCACAGAAAGCGAGACATTGTACGAATACCCCTGCACAGCCACAATGGCTGCAGATTCCGCGATTACTATAACCCACTGAGTCTCCCACTCGAGATTTGAGCCCCAATATTCGATGGGAGACGACATCAAACGGCAATGGCAGAAGTCTTAGGAGCGATAGCCAGTGTGCTTGCTATCTTGGAGGCAACGAACTGGGTAATTGGTACAGTAAAGGTCGTGAAAGGTGCAAAAGAGGAGATTGAGAGAGTTACAGGTGAAATGACTTTAGTTCACCATCTGCTAAGCGCGCTCGATATATCTATTAAGCAAGATGTTGTCTCCTGGGAGAGCACCGGCAAACTGCTTATTCAAGAAAATGGACCTCTGGAAAAGTTTCGAGTCACTATGCTAGATATGAAGTCAAAACTGGCCCCAGAAGACAGCGGCCACAAAAGAATGATACAGGGAATGTTGTGGCCGTTTCAGAAAAAAGATGTGGACCAATTTCTGCAAACTGGTATGTTATTTCTCAATCATCTCCGAGTTTCGAGGAATGACTTTGGATAGTGGAACGGGTCAAATCGACCTTTATTCTTGCCCTCAGTAACGATCAGATCAGACTCCAAAAACACATCAAAGATTCCGTGAATACAATCTCAAGGATATCACTCGACAGAGAGACACGCGATATACTTCAATGGCTGTGCCCACTCGATTTTGCCTTGCAGCAGAGGGACTTGATAAATCAACGAACAGAGGGGACCAACCAGTTGTTTCTCAACTCTGACGAGTTTCAGACATGGTTAAATCGAAAAAAACAGATATTGGTTGGATTTGGCATACCAGGATCTGGAAAGACAATGACTGCGAGTGCAGTGATTCAGCATCTTGAGGAATCCTCTGGCGACGAATCAATTGGACTCGCCTACGTCTTCTGCGATTACAAGAAACGAGAGGAGCAAAGCGGCTTCAATTTGATCGCCAGCCTACTGAAACAACTTGTTTATGGGCGTGGGGAAGGTGTTCCAAAATATTTGCAAGATTTGTATGAGAAAGGCCACCCACCTACCCTTGACGATATATCAAAATTATTCCAGTCACAGGTCAGCAAAAACGTGTACACATACATAGTCATCGATGCACTGGATGAATGCGGAGATGAGGTTAATACCGAGGCTCGCGGAACGCTGTTATCAATGCTCCGTCTTCTGCTATCGACGGATACAATTGGCCTTATGATTACTTCCCGTCCTACGAACAAACTGCGAGAGGATGATTTTGGCATACGGCCTCTGGAGCTCGAGATCACAGCAAGTGAGGAAGATTTGGACGCTTACTTGTCCAGCCCAGAAGTCATGGGTCGACTGAGACTGAGGAGTTTGATTGCCAAGAGATTAGATCTTCAGCAAAAGATCAAGCGTGCCATCATCAAAGCGGTCGACGGCATGTATGTATTACTCCTACTCTATTATTTATACTTATGCTTGTCATTGAGCTATCTGGCCATTTTTAACTGGTGAGGCAGGTTTATTCTGGCACCCTTCCATATGGAGCAATTACGCAATCTATCGAATGAAAAGAAGCTCAAGAAGGCTCTAGAGACACTTCCAGCCGGCAAAGATGCCCTGAATAAGGTTTACGATGGAACTATGCAGCGGATCAAAGCACTTGAAACCAGTTCTAGAGAATCAGCAATGAGGATTCTAACGTGGGTTATCCATGCTTGCCGGCCCCTATCCATTACCGAACTGCAGCATGCTTTGGCAATCGAAGTCGACGAAGACAGTTTCGATGAGGAGAATATTTTCGACATCGAAGAAGACATATCACTCTGCGCTGGCCTAGTCACAATTGATCGCGAGAGGAAGATCGTTCAATTGTTTCACAAAACGGCCCATGAGTACTTCTCGCTCAGGAAAGCGGATTTGTTCCCTCAAGCTCAGAGCATGCTCGCTGAGACCTGCCTAACATACCTGTGCTACGACGTATTTCGAGGAGGACTCTGTGTAAGCTTGGAAGAACTGGACGCACGTCTCGCCAACAACTCTTTTCTCGGATATTCTGCTCAATATTGGGGTCAGCATGCCCTGGGAAACGAAGACGGTAATCTTATCGAAAGAATCCAAACGTTTTTTAAAAAAACTGGCAATATCGCATGCGCTAGCCAAGTTATGCTAAAGACGAAGAAGTTTGATAGCCGATATGTTAGGTATACTAAACAGGGGGCCTATAAGAGCACACATCTTTCTGCGGTCCATATCTGCGCATTCTTTGGGCTCACTACATCACTAGCGGACATGCTGAGGAAAGGTTTAAAAGTGGACGAGGGCGATGATGCTGGAAGAACTCCTTTATGGTGGGCATGTCTGAGGGGCCAAAAGGCAGCAGTGTCATTGTTACTGGAGCAAGGTGCCGATGTCTTCACTATCAGTCGGGACTCGCGCAATGTTCTGCAGGAAGCAGCTGGGAATGCGAGTCCAGAAATTTTTCAGCTGCTCCTCCTCCACGCTCGCAATGACGATGTTGGTAGAGACTTGCTTTCAGCGGCTGCTGCAAATGAACGTTGGGGGCGCGATATCGTTAAGATCCTATTTCAATCAGAATTAAGCATATCAAACGAAGAAAAACACATAGTTGCCATGGCAGCTTTGCGAAATCAGCAGTGTGGGAGAGATATCCTGGAGTTCTTGGCCTGCAGCAGAGGATGGGACATCAAAATCAGCGACGATGTGGTTGAAGTGCTATCAAACGACTTTTATAGTGGAGCGGACAAGTTGGCTCTTCTCCTGTCTCTTGATACCGGCAGAAATCTCGATTCAACCGTTTATCAGATCGCAGTTAGGGGCTGGGTCAGTGAAGTATTGGATCTGCTTCTAAAACGCCAGCCAGAGTTCCATTTTACGCATGACGATGTCCTGGCTGCAGCCGATCGCGATGAGGATATGTTTTCGATTGTTCTTGCACAAGAAACAGAACTTGAACTGAATCAGACACACTTGGAGGAAATTGTTCAAAAATTCTCTATTACACCTATTGCTGTAGAGGCTGTGCTTAAGCACAGTGAGTTAAAGATCACGGAGTCAGTCATGATATGTGCCACGAAGAATACCAGCGACTCATGTGTTCTGGAATGGCTACTGGACCATCATCTGAATTCAGGGGATATCCCTGAATCTTTGTTTGTACAAGCGGCGGGGAGCGAGAAGGCACCATTAATGCTGGAAGCTCTGGCTTGCCGTGCTCCAGGCTTCAAATTATCTCCAGTTGTGGTCATAGCCGCCCTTTTTGCCCCAATCCAAGCTGGCCATGAATCATTAGAATGGCTACTTAACTACTATACCGACTTCACAATTTCAGAAACTACGATTGTGGCTGGGCTATTATCTCATTGCAGATCAACAGAGAAGAAAAGGTTCTTAAGGACTCATTTCCCCAAAGTTAGCCCAGGGCTCCTACGGCTTGTTAACACAGCAGAAGAGGACATAGATTACAGGAGGTTTGGTGTAAACATAGCTTTTGAAAAACTAAGCCTCTTGTCTTCACGTAGTCCTGGCATGGCCTTCTCGAAAAACATCCTTTCTGCAGCATCTGCAACAGAGTATCCGGCAATGGCGCTAGAGTTTATAATATCCCAACAGCACAACATTGCTGATGCGGAACTCTTGGAAGGCATCCTAATACTAGTCATGAAGAATTCAGGGTTCATCGAAAACATCAATACAGTGCTCAGCCTCGTTTCTGATGCAAGCATTGTCATTTCACCAGCCATTCTTGAAGCTGCAGCTCGAAATTCCCACACTGTAGATGCTCTTGAATGGTCCCTGAAACGATACAGCGAAAGCGAAACCATTCCTACATCCGTTGTGAGAGCAGCAGCGCGTGGAAGGTATGGAATTGAGAAACTTAAGCTATTACGAGCCTACGACCCGAATAATTTCCAAGTCACCGAAGATATCGTGGTTAAAGCTTGCTGGGCGGCAACCCTCCAGTGGATTTTCGCCGAATATCCATCTATCAGAGTGACAGAATCTGCTATGATAACAGCAGCAGCTCGGAGAGATGCGGTGGTAGCAATGGAGTTGATAATGAAACATGATCCAGACATTCAAATCACAGAGAATATCCTCATCCCAGCCATCATCAGAAGGTCAAATATAAACAGGACTGCTGTTTTAGAGTGGCTTTTGAATCGCCAAAAAGTGCACATTACGGAGAGAGTGCTCATCGCCGCTGCAAGAACGCATTTGGCTGTCAGGTTTTTTGAAATTTTGAATGACTACCAGCCCGGGCTTGATATCTGCTCAAATGCGATATTACAGGCAGCGGCAGAAAATTTTCACGGACCAAAAACGCTCCAATGGCTTTTAGCTTGCAATTCAGATGATACCCCAGATCCTACTAGTACTTTGTCTGCTCAGACGGTAATGAATGCTTTCCTGCAAAGGCAGTCCCAACCACGGTTCACAGAGCCAATGATTGTAGCAGCCGTCGGATACGGTTGGCGTGGTGAAACTCTGGACATTCTTCTAGAGCACAGCATCACATTTAGTGTCACCACAGAGATACTGGAGAAAGTCAGCCAATGGGAAGGAGGGCCTGAGACTCTTCAGCTCCTGCTTGAGAAGACGAACCACGGTCCAATATCCCAAGATTTGATTGATGCAGTTGAGGGGCACTGGGAGTTCGGCGGCCGTGTCTTCGATATTTTGGACGCGCATAATGAGAAATGCAGTCTTCAAATATAGCAATTAAATCAGCCATGTGCTGCTTCAGATGCCCAGGCTGCGAACTTCGCAGCGTTCAACCAACATCGCCATCGCCATCTCAACATCTCCTAGTATTGACCTGACCCCCGCGCCATCACCGCCATCAACCACTTCACCTATCCGAGAAAACCGCCAAACCACCGCGAACACGAACAAAACACCTTCTCACATTCCCTCTCATGTCCTTACATGATCATGCTGTTGCGATACCATACAATAAATACAGCAATTTTAGGCAAAGATGCGGTACCTGATCTACAACAATATCCATTTTCCTCTTCTCATTAGTGTTTTGCATTTGCATGTCTGATTTTGGAATTTTACTTTCCGTCATTTTTGATTTTCGAGCATTGCATATTACGCGTCCTTTTTTTTTTGGCTCCTTTTCGCCATCTGCTTTATAAAGGTCTCCTTTTTAGGTTATGCATAGCGTTCTTATTTCTGAGCATCTGAGTTTTTTTTTTTTTTGGCTCCTTCATTTGGTTTTTGGATTTTTGAGCGTTGATTTTGGGTAATTGAGCGTTTGTGCTGTGTTCTGCGTCTTGAAATATTTCTGTCGATTCGCAGCATTTGAGCGTTTGTCTGCATGCTTTAAGTACTCAGAGCCTTGAAGATATTAGAGTATCTTGGTTACATTGCATATATATACAACCATATCGTCCAACCGGTAATGGAAATAACTACTTACGTGATAGATCAACCCTTGGCTCGCCTCCTTTTCCCCCTCCTCCTCCTAGCTCTCTCATGCTCATCCCCTAAAGTCTCATATCCAACTCCGATCGACATCCTGCTTCTCCCTTTCAATCTATTTCTCCCCCCTCTTCCAGGACTAGGTCCTTGGTCTCTAGATAAACCGCTCCCATCTCATCTGCCCTAACCCGCAGGCCGTCCCCATTCCATAGAACGTCAGGTAGACCTCGCAGTGCCTACCTCCAACGAATTCCTCGTCAATGTCCTGTTTCTATGGGAAACAAGTGAGCTGGTTTAAAAACTCCGCGTCAGGATCCTCTTTACCCCGCCTTGAAGCCTCCGGACCTCCCTTGATCAGAACACTCTTCTGACTCCGGCCCAGAATTCCCCAACTTTCAAACCTGCTCAAACTCCACGACGGTTCGGTTCCCATAAGATAGGCCGGAATCATCCTGCTCCTGTATGCCATTAAATCATCATTCCTCCCCCGTCTGTTTCCAGAACGCCGTCTGGCTGCCATCGACACCCTCGGTCGTCTGGGCTTCTGCGATCCTTTGCTCCCTATATCCATTCCTCCCGAGCTCCATTTGCTCCGACTGCACCCATGTACTACTCTATCTAGACCCTCCGTGGCTTTTTCTTCTTTTCGGGTCGCGCGACATAGCTGGCCATACTGCATGTGCTCTTTCACGCTTGTATACCTTCCTCACGTCTGTCAATCCTCAAAAGACCATTATGAAACAGTCACTGAGCGGCACATCGACCAAAAGAGCACTTGAATCTGGATATATTCTTTCCAGTTGCTACTCCTCATCTAAGCGTCCGTCTACCTGCCCTTCTGGTATCAGGTCACTCTCCGCCACTCACTCTCTGCTATCGGCACGCATACATCCATCTCTAAATACCCTTATTTTTTCTTCCATCTCCCCCTCCCCACTATGCAATGCATTACCAGTCCAGTAAACAAAAGAAACATTTTGCTGCTTCAGCCATAGTCGTCGAAGCCTAGCTCGTGCTAGATGCTCCAACCCGCCCAATCCCCTAGTCTATATAAAAAAGAAAAAGAAAAAAATCAAAGAAACTCGTCGAATCGTACAAGATATTGGTTTCCCCTACTCGTCCTTCGGCTTCCCTGTCACCTTTTCCACAAACTTGTCCGTCTTTTCTTTCGCCGCCACCGCCGCCGCATCCGCTGCGTCCTTCGTCCCCTGCTTGTGCTTATCCATCTTCTCACCCATGTACCTCCACGTCCGCCCAAACCCTGCCGTCACCACTCCCTTGAGACTCTGCACCGCGCTGGGCCAGCTAATCGTCTTCTTAATCACGCCTCTCACCTCGCCCCTCAGCTCCTCCGCCGGCTCAGTCGCAATGCGCTGCTCGAACCCTCCGCCAAGCCGTTTTTTGAAGATCGTCGTATCCTCAGCATTCGACTCCTCCATCATCTTGTTGAATTCCAGCTGCGGAATCTGGAACTTCTTCTGAAACTGGAAGTACAGCTTTGAGCGGAAGGCCTTGGGCAGGCGCCGCACCATGTTGCCGCGCTTAATGGGGTCCATGTCCTGCTCCAGACGGACATTGGTGGAGGGATCGGCGGCCCAGTTGGGGCGTGTGCAGGCCGGGTCGTTGAATTCAACGTTGGGGAGATTTTCAATGAGCGGGCCGTAGAGACGGCGGAAGTTGGGGAGGTTGTTGCCTACGATGTTCGCTACCTTGCCTGGATCTTCCGTGGGAAGGGCCATGCGTGGGTCGCCCATGTAGCTTATACCGGCGATTGTGCCATAGAGTTCTTGTTCGGTGAAGGTTGGTGGGAGGAGAAGCAATGCGGTTCGCAAGGCAGAGATGAGGTTGATTTGGTTGGCTAACCGGACACGTGGGTCGTCACGCAGGATCTTGACGGGCTTGTGGAGACGTCCAGCGATATAAAGAGTCGACCATTCGGCAAGGTCAGTGCAGAGGGTGTCAAGGTTAACAACACCATACTTGATCAGCATGCCATTCACAGTGACGTATGGATTGAAGTAGACTCCAGCTCCAAACTTATCTTGCACGGCAGCGACGGCACCAGAACCGAGAGATCCGAGGGCAGAGTAGTGGTCACGATGCTGGTGCAGGTTGAGAGAATGCCAGTGCTCAGTGTAGGAGACGCCGAAAATGAAATCGATCATTTTAGGATGGCCGCCTTGAGCTGAGAGAACTGCTGGAGGTGCATGTGCATGTATAGATGTCCGGCTCGAAGAGGTTCCAGATGGTTGTGCAGTTGGGTTTCCTTGAGGGAAAACGCCTGATCCATAGGCAAACGCATATCGAATGGGGGCTTTGAACTGCCATAGAACGTGCCGCAATGCTTCTTTAAACTCGTCGTTTATGAGCATGTGCTGATTCACGCCAAAGTTCGTATGAGGAAGCTGTGAGAAGTGGGATATACTGAAATCCGGGTTAACTTCCCAGTCGATCCGGTCTTTCGCAAGAGCTGATGTCTCATTGCTTCTTGTAGAGGTGCTTGTTGTCGATACCTTTGAAGAGAGTGTATCAGACGAAGGTTCACTTATAGGTTTTGCTGTTGGGTCTCGTTCTACAACTCGGTAGGTTTGTGATGAGGAGAGCGAACGTCGTGCGATCGAGTGGCTGTACGGATTGACTCGAAGACATTGCGAAGCTGGTATTTGCACCCACTGCCTAGCCGTACAGTATCTGATTGTCTGATAGTCATTAGTTGCTATTCACGACTGCTTCAAGAGCTCGGAAGGCCAGGAAACTTACCCTGAGTTGAGGAAGAGCCATGGGATTATCGTGTATTGTTTTTGTCCAAGGGACAATTTGTGATGGAATGGAAAGCTCGGTTGGCAGCAGATGCCGCGGATATGATTATCTCCTTCGCCTTCGGCTGTCCATTTACTGTTGTGGTAAATGGTAAATGGTAAATGGTAAATGGTAAATGGTAAATGGCAAATGGAGTATCTGACGTCGTCAAATGGAGGGGCCTTGGAGGTGGATTTCTATTTCGGTGATGCTTGGACCGAGTACCGCATACGTCCACCATCGGAGGTTTGGTATCCAGGATAACTTTTGGACTTATACCTAGCTTGGCTTACGTAAGAAAGGGACAACCATCGGTACCTATTAAGCTCGTTGCATCATGTACCCCACATGCCGTGCCGTGCCAAGACTTCTCCAGTTTGCGGCCTGGACAGAGACTTACTATGACGGTGGTGCATTCCAACTTATCACCAATTTCTCTCTTCCCTCACAGTAAGTATGTAAGTATATCGTCATCGTCATCACAACCACAGATGTTCCTCTTGGATTTTATTATATCTCACAGGTTATCTTCTTGTAAGCGCTTAGATCTTCAGTATTGAGCCAGAAGTTCACAGAGTTAGTCGAACGAGCTGGGACAGTTTCCAAGCTGTTACCTCAAGGATGAGACTTCTATGTCCCTTTTTTTTTATAAGTTTTTCACAACTTCTCCTGAAAATCTATGAGTTTTATCTGTGTTTTCCAGTTTTTTATAAAAGATTTGTCTGTCATTTCTCATGGTGTGCAGTCTTTCATCTACAATGGCGTACTAGAGAACAATCGTACGCGCTTGAGACAAAGACCAAAGAGCAAAGATCACAACACCAAAAGTTATTCTATGATATTCTCAGCATGTCATCAAAATATTCAATCAATTCTGTGCAAATTTCATGTCTTGCTGCCCTAGCTGCCTCATTTCTTAGTTGAAATGATCGAAGACCAGGCACCATGAGATATCTCTCACCTCATAGGGTCCTCGAGAGTCTTCTTCTCAAGCTCTACGAGCATGCATCTTCGCTTCCAATATCAGACCTTAGCAAGCTAATACTCGCAATTGCTATTATCTTTCTGAGCTATATATTTATCGTTTACCCATTTTTCATGTGTCCGACGCGCCATGTCCCCGGCCCCTACATCAGCAAAGTTACAATGCTACTGCACGCCTACCACTACTACTACAACACATCCAACCAGTATATACACAATCTACACGAGAAATATGGGCCCGTCGTTCGCATCGCACCTGAGCTTGTGTCGTTCAATGACACTGAAGCAATCACTGATATGTATGGTGTCCATTCAACGTTGCTGAAACAGCCAGCATCTGCAAGTATGAACAACTACGACAAGCCGAAGACTTTGCCCAACGCTTCAAACGAAGATCGTCGTCGAAGAAGAGATCGCTATGCCTCGACTTACTCTAAATCCCTCATGACAACCGGCGAGGCATATGACGGCTTCAAGCGCCGTACTTGTCATGTTTTAGATGATGTCAAAAGAGCAATCAAAGAAGATAATCCCGTAGACATCTACAAGCTCTTCCACTACTACTGCATCGACAACATCTCAGTCATTGCGTCTGGCACCTCGCCGAATCTCTTGGAAGGCGATAACCGGCAATTCTCCCAGGATCTTCGCGACATGTTCATCGGCCTTTCCTACGTCTTCTACTTCAAATTCATCACACTTTTCCACCGCCTCGCGCCATTTTTAACCACCAAGCTGATCCCACAACGAGTCATGCATGCTTATCGAGCCCACGAAAGAGTCGAGGAACACAACAAGAACCACTACCTCAAGAGCCGCGACGCCAAAGACCCCGACTTCAAATCCTCCATCCTCGCCAAACTGCAGAACCATCCAGATTACGGGACCCCGGATCTTACAGACGTGCACATATCTCGCGAGATAAGCTCCCACCTCCTCTTTGGCGCAGCCCCCCTCGCCGCAGGCCTAACCTACACTTTCTGGGAGCTCTCGCGGCCCCGCCACAAGAACTATCTGCGCCGTCTCACCCGAGAACTTCAGCCCATTGAAATCTCCCCAGACGGCCTTGCCGACGTCCTATGCCGCCATCGACGCCCTCCCATGGCTCGAGTGCATACTCAAAGAAGGCCTGCGTCTGCACACGCCCTCGGGCCACATTCAAGTGCGCGTCGTGCCGCCCGGCGGCGCCACACTAGCGGGCTATTGGCTGCCGGGAGATACGGAGGTGGGCACGCCGCTGTATAGCGTGCAGTTGAACGGGGACATCTACGAAGATCCGTTTTCGTTCAGGCCGGAGAGGTGGCTGGATGGCGGCGAGGGGGATGGGGAGAGGAGGGAGAGGATGGGGCTTGCATGCATGGCTTTCGGGTACGGAGAGGGAAGCTGCGTGGGGAAGGAATAGGTGATTCTTGCTGTCCTGGTGTGCGGAGAGTGTACTGACGGGGTTTCCAGGCTCGCTTTGGTGCAGATGAAGTTGCTACTTGCGACATTGGTGAAGGGTCTCGATGTGGCGCCGGCGGTGGAGCAGGACCAGAGCGAGATGGAGGATGTTCAAGCTGCTGTGCTGGCGCCGAAGGGAGGGAGGTGCTTGTTGCGATTCTCGGAGAGAAAGGAGAGGCCGAGTAAGGAGGTTCGTTTCGAGGATCATGAGTAAAGAACCACGGATTGGGCAAGTACAATTTGAAGGGTCGAAATTTTCAAGAAGACATGCTTGGATCATTTATGTAGTCATTCATTCTTTCTATAACATGAATTCCGTAGATTCGCATCTGAATTTCTCTACCATCACTTAACCTTTCGCACTCTGCGAGTAATAATTCGACATTTCCAGTCGCGCCAGGAGCTGGACAATCGTATTCTCCTCTGCCAGCTCACCGCCACCAAACAGCCCACCCGCATGGCTGCCCCGCGCCGCAGACGCCTTCTCGCTATACCCCTTCTTCTCGCTCATGCCCCTGCAGACCGTGATGAAGACCTCCACTTTCCTCCTGAACCTCAGATACATATCTCTGACCTCCGCATCGGCGCCGACCCTCTTCGTCTGGCCCGACGCTCTCGACCTGGAGTATTTCGAGAACCGCAGTATGAGGTTGAAAATCTCCTCCACGAGCGCCATCACAGGCTTCTGTCGTTTCCGGAGCAGCAGAGCCGACATGATGCGGTCCAGGACTCGTTCGTGGTACTCGCGCAGCTTGTCCAGGCCGTCGTGCTGGCTCAACGTGCCGAGCTCGTCGTCGGATTCGAGGCGCGCTTGGACTTGATCGAGCTTCTGCTCGAATACCCGCCATGTGGCGTCGATGCCAGTGTCGAAGAAATAGCCGCTGATGCAGGAAATGAAATGGTGTGATTCGATGCGGAAACGCTGCGCTGTCGCGTCCAGGCCCTGCCAGTATGACGTGCGGTCTGTCGCGTCGCGGAAGAGCTGGTTGACCACGTATAGCATGCGGAGAACGCGAAGAAGAAGTTTGAACAGCTGGTCGTACTTGTAGAGACACATTGGCGTGATGACGGCCTCCAGTGGTGGCGGCGCCTTGTACGATAATCGCAGGAAATCCAATGCCTCGACTGAATTTGGGTCTAGGCATTTCTCAATCTCTTCCTCTGACATATCGCGGACGGCGAAGCTGAGATCTCCAGGAAGCTCGCTGCTACGATCCAAATAGCTTCCATGATGCTGTTGCTCTTTGGGACCGGATGATGTATAACTTTCTGTCAGGACACCCATAAGAGCTATACGTAGCTCTGAGCTGGCTGGCGGCCATGTATCGCGACCACCGAGTCTGAGACCCATTATGCCACCAGACCGAGCTACACCAGCTTGTCTCTCAGCGGTCTCGAGCTCGGGATCGAATAATGCATGAGAGAGTCTGCTGGAGAACACACCGTTTCCGAGCATATGGAATTGCCGTTGAAGGGACAGATGCTCTCTCAGATGGTGAGATTTGAAGAAAAGACGCATACTTGTCCCATTTACTATCCTCGCTTGCGCTACAATGATTGGACTGAACGACAAGTACGACACCAGCGATATTGGTGGAGCGAAGTCTTCATCGCCATCATTGGATCGTGAGCAAGGTTTGGCAAGCATGCTGTTCAGCAGTTCGGATAGCCGGTCTTGCGGCACATCATTCCATAATGGCTCGTCAATAGCTTGTATGGATCGCAGCAGATGAGCTTCCATCTCTTCTTCGGGCTTTCCAAAAATGTTCAGCTCGCATGTCGACTCATCAAAGCTTGAAACTGGCAGGCGGGTGCCGGCTGTACTGTCAGAAGTTGAGTATTTTTTTATCGCAGCAACTAGATCTTCCTCGTACTGCTTGGCCTTAGTTTCAATCGCTTCTATATTTCTCCACGAGAATTCCCACTCCAAGATGGGCGGGGTCGTGGAGGAAATTATATCTGTCTTTGACAAGGGGTGGTCGGGATGGTGTTCTCTAAGGAATCGCAGGCTTCTTCCTGTTTCAAACATGATATCGGCATCTTCTTCTGGAACAAAGATAGGCACCATAGCTCGATCAAGTACAAAATCAGGAGTATGAACCTCGATGCCTTGTTCGTCGATCCACGATCGATCTTCCGCTTTGACGAAGCTTTTGCCTGGACCTCCCTTGCTGAGGGGAATCCCAGTTTCTCGCTGCAGGCCAATCCATTCTCCTGTGAAGTCCAGAAAAGGCCTAGAAACACGAGACAGAACCTCCAATAATATGACCTGGATCGAGTCTGTTCGATGCTCCATTTGTTCTACGAATCCATAAATCTGCGACAACATAATCTCGTCGGTTTTCGCAAACTCCACAGTTTCAAGTATTGCATGAAATGCTGACAGTATTGTCTGAACAGGCTCAAAAAGAGACTTTAAATGAAGAATGCTCTTCAAAGAAGTAGAAGGTATGTTCAGATGAGACTGCAAGGTCGATAGCACTGTGAAAATAGTATCAGCTAGTGCGATACGTCCTGGCGACTGATTCCTGGAATAAGCCTTATCCGCAAACATTTGAAGAGTTTTTGTGATATTCCCGTATTTTAAAAACATGGCCGTAATTTCATTAATGAGCTCGGTGCTACAGCCAGTTGTCCGGATATTTTTGAGGGTACGTTCAAATATCCTGTCCTCTTCGTTCCAGCTGAAGAGTATAGAGCTTCGGCCAAGACCAAGTGCGAGCAGCGAAGCTGCATAAATCGATGCATCGACCAAAATTGTGTCTCTATTGTCGACCTGGAGTAGATTTGAGTCTCCTGAGATCGCCGCATCGAAGATTTCGGGTCCTGCTTCCGAGACGTAACAGGTATGGGGTGGCTCGTCCCTCTGCTCTTCGAATGCATCCCAAGTAAGATAATTTGCGCCTTTCAAAGGCTCCTCTTGGGCGAACGACCAGATATCAACTGACTCATCGTCATCCCTGCCGACTTCATCCCTTTCGTCTGGCAATGGGGGTGTGCTGCTCGGGGTGGTCAGAATCTCATGGCTCTCGAAGGACAGATCCGGCAGAGCAAAAAAGCCATCTTCAGCATCCTGTTGCTCAATATGATTTGGAAGTCTCGCATTGATATCTGTGTATCCTGTTAGTTCGAGAAAGGATTCCTCCTCATGGTGAGGTCTTACCATCAAACTTCAGCTGCGAGAATAAGAAGCTGCAGCCATCCTGATTATCTGGAAAGTACTTTGAAGATGCCCAGAGATCTGGGATCGCGAAGACATCCCCTGGATCCTCACCATCATGCATTGTCGAATTTGTGATAATTCGCGATTTGGTGGACGCGTCTCGTTGTCGCGACATGATGTAGCTTCGGCTGATCCCGACGCTAGCCTCGTGCCTTGCATGTACCTCAAGGCTGACGATGCTGGGGAACATGGACGCACATGAGCCAGCAAACGAAATCCTATCAACATTCAACGTTCTATCCTCTACAGTCAAGCCAGCGCATCTCCATCATCATCTCAAGAGAGACTCCACTGCCTTCTTACTGGAGCATTGCCAAGCGCGTTATATACATCAATTGAGCCACGAATGCCGCCACGGAAGAAGGCCAGAGGCGGCGGGCGCACAGCGTCAACACCAGGCCGCGATGATGGAGATGCCATGGTCCTTGACACACCCAAGGACACACCAGAATCTCATGAGTCGCCAAAGAAACCTGCTTATGATCCATTGCAAGATCCGTGGACCGATGAACAAGAAACGTCGCTATTCAAAGGGATAATCAGGTGGAAACCCGCTGGTGAGTCTTGCTGAGTCGCACGGATAGTCTACATTGAAGCAATTGTTGATCAAACTTGTCTATAGGTATGCATAAGCACTTTCGAATGATTGCATTGTCAGAACATCTTCGAAATCACGGCTACAAAGCAGATACACACACAAGAATACCTGGGATTTGGGAGAAGTTGCGCAGATTATACAACCTCGACGTCATCGACGAGCGCGAGAACATGTTGGACTTCGGCGACGAAGAATCGGGAGAGGAAAAGTACCTAGAGTTTTCCTTGCCCGAAGATGAATTCGGCGAGATGATGTGGGAGCGTGGACGGGCACCAAGTGAAGCGGCATCCTCCCCACCACAAATCAATGCGCCTCCGCCGGAACTTCCGCCGCCAAAGAAGCGCAAGCGTCGTGAAAGATCGTCAACCCGCGCCAGTACAGTCGAGGACACAGACGAGGCTCAAACCTCTCCACCAGCTTCGTCTGTGGGCAAACCAGGTCGATCTGCCCGAGGTGGAAGACGATCGACTCGAGGCCGGGGAAGAGGCAGAGAGTCCAGCGAGAGACAGCCAAGCAAGGATACAACGTTGGAAGATACAGATCACGAAGAAATCGAAGAGACTGGGGACGACGAGGACGAGGATGATCAAGAAACAGCCGAGGACGAGATGGCTGAGGATGATGTTCCTTCTCCAAGGCCGTCTAGGGGGAGAGGTAAGGGAAGCAGAGGGGGTGGCCAGATAAGAGGGCAAGGAAAGAGTCGAAGAGGCAGAAAGCGTGGGAAGTGAGCAAATAACTATCGTTGTTAGTGAGGCCTGAAGCTGTGTAGGACTACCGGAGGTTGCACCAGCTTGCATTTGCATGATTATGTACAAAGGCCATGAGGATATACCACGTGGAGGAGATGTCGAGGATGGAACGGTATAGATGTAGAGCGTGAGGCTGGCCTCAAGCTACACTGTATACATAGCTCTCTGGCTTCGCATGAGAGAGTAACTTGAACAGACACATGCATCGACTGAATAATAATAATGCCAGCAACATCGTCATCGACACAGAGCCCGCCTCGGCGTAAACAAAGACCGAGCTGCGAGGCTGATCGGTCGTATCTGAGTCCGGGATAGTTGATGCATGTAGATACATACATACGTAGCCATTATTATTCGTCCTTGTGAAGATTCTGAAGATGCTGGAAGATGGTATGCTCGCTCGTGAAATACCCACTTGGCCGAGGGTTACCGTCTTGTGGCCGAAGAGCGAATCAACGGCGCAGAATCGGAGCCTGTGAGCCGCGCCCTCGAGTGTTCAATCCCCAATCCCCAATCCTTCGCACCGCCCGAGTGTTCAATCGAAGTAGCTATGTACATACGTATCTATATACTATACATACCTATATTCTATGTTGCTATATACCTATGTATACCTACTTAGACCTAGGTACCTAGATAGACGTATCTGGATCCTTGGCTCACACTGTCAAGCCTCGATTCATGTCTGGGGCCGGACGGGCACTACAATGAGCCGAGGCTCTTCCCCAAACCTGCCTCCGCTGCCGAAGGCACCACCAAAGCAGCCAGGACACACCCGTCCACACCCATCCAACACCAGCCGACGCTACGGCGTACACACCTGGCTCATTTATTATTGACTTGGTCGAAATTCTTTTACATCTCCTCCTCCTCCTCCTCCCCCCTCTCCTCACAGCAGCTGTTTCTACCAACTCTTGAGGCATGTTGAACGTGTTTGCAAAGAGCCGTGTGTCGTCATCAGCCTTGAGAAGTGGTTTCCAGTCTATACGCACTTCATCGAGGGTAAGTGAAGCGGGGATACACGGCAGAGACTAGATCTGCGACTCCGAGCACGAAACTGACACTTTCCCAGATAACAACACCGGCAATGTCACGAAGCACCAGTTCCCTGCCAAAGGGTATGTTCCGCGCTCTTGCGGCAATCGCTTTTCAATTGAATTGTTCTTCTGTACTGATAATCACCGTCTGAACAGGCTACAAGGAGGACCACTCCAAGGGTCCTATGCTCCGCTTCGAGGAGTCTCTCCCGAAGCTTCCAGTACCAACACTCGAGGAGACGGCAGCGCGCTACGTCAAGTCCGTCCACCCGCTCGTCTCGGCGTCTGAGTTCGAGAACACAAAGAAGGCGGTCGCCGAGTTCATCCAGCCCGGCGGCATTGGCGAGAAGCTCCAGAAGAAGCTGATCGCCCGCCGTGAGGACCCAAAGGTGGAGAACTGGATCTACGAGTGGTGGAACGATGCGGCATATCTCACCTATCGTGATCCGGTTGTGCCATATGTCAGCTACTTCTACTCACATCGCGACGACCGCAGGCGGCGTGACCCATCCAAGCGCGCAGCTGCCATTACCACTTCTGCGTTGGAGTTCAAGAAGCAGGTCGACACGAAGACGCTCGAGCCAGAATACATGAAGAAGCTCCCAATTGCTATGGACAGCTACAAGTGGATGTTCAACGCCACCCGTATCCCAGCCAAGCCAGCAGACTACCCCGCCAAGTTCTCCCACGAGGAGAACAAGCACATCCTCGTGATCCGCAAGAACCAATTCTTCAAGGTCCTCCACGAGGTCGACGGTAAGCAGCTCAACACCTCGGAGCTCGAGCAGCAATTCCGCCGCATCTACGAGATTGCCGAGACATCCCCAGCCGTCGGCGCTCTCACCTCCGAGAACCGCGACGTCTGGACCGACGCCCGCGCGATCCTGGTCAAGGCGCATCCATCCAACGCCCAGGCCCTCGAGACCATCGATTCTGCCTCCTTCGTCGTCTGCCTCGACGATGCCTCCCCAGTCACGCTCGAGGAGCGCTCCCGCCAATACTGGCACGGCGACGGCAAGAACCGCTGGTTCGACAAGCCCATCCAGTTCATCATCAACGACAACGGCACCTCGGGCTTCATGGGCGAGCACAGCATGATGGACGGCACGCCGACGCACCGTCTGAACGACTACGTCAACGACGTCATCTTCAACAACAAGCTCGACTTCTCCGACCCCTCCATCCGCTCCTCCCTTCCCGACCCAAAAGTCGTCAAGTTCCACGTCACCAAGGAGGTCGCCGCCGAGATCCAGCGCGCCGAGAAGGACTTCGCCGAGGTCATCGGCCAGCACGAGCTCCGCGTCCAGGCGTACCAGGGCTACGGAAAGGGCCTGATCAAGAAGTTCAAGTGCTCGCCAGACGCCTATGTGCAGATGATCATCCAGCTCGCGTACTTCAAGATGTACGGCAAGAACCGCGCCACGTACGAGTCCGCGGCCACGCGCCGCTTCCAGCTCGGCCGCACGGAGACCTGCCGCAGTGTGTCGGACCACTCGGTTGCCTTCTGCAAGGCCATGGCGGACCCGGAGGTCGACGACAAGGCCACCGTCGAGCTGTTCCGCAAGGCGGTCAACTCGCACCTCGAGTACATCGCCGCCGCCTCGGACGGCAAGGGCGTCGACCGCCACCTCTTCGGCCTCAAGAAGCTGTTGGAGCCGGGCGAGGAGCTGCCCGCCATCTACAAGGACCCGGCGTTCGCGTACTCGAGCAAGTGGTTCATCTCCAGCTCGCAGCTGAGCTCCGAGTACTTCAACGGCTACGGGTGGTCGCAGGTTGTCGATGACGGATGGGGACTGGCCTACATGATCAACGAGAACAGGTAAGAACGACTCTCCGGGGTGTGTGTCCCAGGTGGAAAAGCCAATGCTAACGCGCTCCAGCATCCAATTCAACGTCGTCTCGAAGGGTCTCGGCAGCGAGCGGATGAGCTTCTACCTCAACGAGGCCGCGGGCGATCTCCGCGACCTGATGCTGCCGACCCTGGCGGCGGCGAAGGCCAAGCTGTAGATCGAGCGAAGCTGCCGCGGCGGGGCGGTGGACGGGGAGCCCTCCGACGCAGGGGGAGTTGACGGTGCCGTGCCTGCGTGTTTTGGATATCTCTCACAGCAGCGCCGCGTTTGTATACTACTGCGGAGGGGAGGGAGCGCGCGGCGGTTTGAGGAAGCAAGCCAGGCCAGCCTAGCCTCCATAGATAGATAGATAGATGGATGGATGATTTCATCGATGCCATGTCTTCGAAAACACCTTGTTTGACGTCTAGCTCACGCACGCATGCGAAAACACGAGCACAAGTGTCCCTCCCCTCCCCCTCCCCTTTTCCACTTGCACCCGCCTCGCGGTCTCGCGTCCATAACCCCGTGCCCACGCCCATGCCTATCCCCCAGCCCTCCCCCTGCCCCCCAAACAGCACAGCATAGCACAGCACAACCCCCTTCCCCATCCCTCCCGCTCTCACGCCCCACCCCGCCCGGAGAGCGGCGACGGCATCACACGGCGAGGCGAGGCGAGGCGCACGATGTGCTCGAAGCTCCGCAAAAGCGGGTTGCGGCTGCTGGCTGGCTGGATGGTTGTGGAATACGAAGGAGTGGAGCGAGGCTGGCGTCGGGGCTCACATGGTAGGTTCGAGGAAGGAGAAGCGCGGAGAGGAGGAGGATGAAGGATGCGAGCGAAAGGAGGGGGGGGGGGCTTCCGCATCTGCGGCTGTCAATGTCAGAGGATGCGACGCGCTGCTGGCGTCTACGGCTGTTTCACGAGAGACGTACATCACGTACTACGAGCAGGAGCTAGATGCGGCGATTAAGCAGTCTCTGTTTAAGCTCCGGATTTCTGGGAGTATGCAATGCATGCGAGACGGATTTGATGTTTCTATTCTATTCCATCTCATCATCCTCCTCTCTCGCAATCCCATTCCATTCCATCCCCCCGTATCTACATCGCCGCTGAAATACTAAGATGTGCACTGTAAACGAGGGTATATGTCATGTCAGCCACACCGTCATAGGCGCATAGTTCGTAGCCGTGTCAAGAAACTCCGCTCCCGTGTAACTCCACCACCCACCACCCCAACTCATCCTCACACCGCACGCACACTCTCATCGCTCCCGCGACTCTCCGTCCCCATGCCCACCACCGGCACCGGCACAGGCACAGGCGGCAGCCCACACGTCGGCGGCGGCGCCAGCGGCGGCCCCGCATCCGTCACAGGCACGCTGCGCCGCGCGCTCAGCCGACTACTCCGCCTCCTCCTCCTCTCGGCGGGAGTGTCCGCCGCCGCCGCCGGGTGCTGGCTCACGGTCGCCCTCGGCGGCGTGACCACGATGCTCGTGCGCCTCGGGACCGGCGGGGCGGCGCCGGGCGGCCTCGCGATGCTCGACGCGCGGAACTGGCTGGGGGCGTGTGTGCTCCGCGTCGGCGACGGCCGTGTGGGGTTCGAGGCGGAGCGCGTCAGCGTGGTGAGGACGGTGGGGGAGGCGGTGCCGAGGTTGAGGAAGCACCGCGAGGAGAGGGGCGCGGGGGGCGTGGGACGGTGGTGGCTCGGGGCGCGCGAGGTGCGGCGCGAGGGCTTGCCGATCGAGTCGCGCTTGTCGCGGCATTGGCCGGCTGCGGCGCGCTCGGCGCGGATGGAGAGGGCGCGGGCGTTGGCGCGGGCGGTGGGCGTGGAGAGGAGGATGGGGGGGAGGATTGGCGAGAGGGGGAGGGGGATCATTGCTGGATCGATCGGCTCGGATGTTTCTGGCTGTGGTTCGTCGTCCAGTTTTGGTTCTGGGGCGTGGTCGATATGGGATTCTTCCTTGGAGAATGGATACGAATCCATGGGTATCGGAGGCGGTAGTGGTGAGTCCACAGCTGCAAGTGCCCGCTCGAGGTCGAAGGGATCTGAGCGGTATAGGCTACGGTGGGAATGGGCAGCAGATTGCTCCGAAGCGGTCGGAGGAACCGTGTTCTGGAGACGTGAGTTCCAATAGCGGAACTGAAATTCGTCTTCGGACGTTGAAGGGGATGGGATTGGCGTCAGGCCGTTTTCATGCATAATCACTGTGTGAGCACTATTCGGAATGCAAAGTTGTTTCGTGTTGATTGGAGTGGTGAGAGATGGTCTTCGTCTTGACCGCGGCGGGATCGGTATATGAGGTTCTTGCTCTCCGTCAAGAAGTTTTGGAGATTGCTCTGCAGGCGAAGAAGGCGTTTCTACCTCAAGGGTAGGAATGTGATCAAGCAAAGCGGGAGATGGCTGATCTTCGACCACGGAGAGTCTGGTCATGAGCGCTGCTGGGGGGTTTTTTCTGGCCGATCTTGGCCGCATCACTGCGTCTGTGGCAGCGATTCCTGGAGCGGGAGCTGCAGAGCTTTGAGAGAAACCAGCCGAGGAGATTGGACGGCTTGGCAGTGTGACTTCCAAGATAGGAGGCTGTTGTGTCTGGAGTGATCTACGACGCTCATTGATTGCGGCTGCATTTGGTCTCTGTTGAACAAATTCGACAACTCGGATAGTTTCATCCTCCTCCGTATCATCGGCATCATTGAAGAAAGTCATCTTCATAGGCGATTGTAAGGGAGATGAACCAGCGGACGGTGAAGTTACGTGAGTGCGGGCGCCCGACGAGATACGTGAATGGCTATATAGAACACTATTTCGCAGAGAATCAAGCAATCGATCTTCGTGCGAATTTGAGCTTGTGGCTTGGGATACGGCATCAACAGAAGGCCGCGGCTCAGATTGCTGTCTTTCTTCGAGCGCCCAGGATTCGCGATCAGACTCCGAGGGCTGCGTGGACTGAGTTTCGTAAAGGGGTTCTTGGGAAGTCAATGCAGGTGAGTGTCCGTCTATTTGGTTGTGCGCCAGCGAGCCGGGGCCAGAGCGAAGACGAAGACTTGCATCGTCCTTGTCGTTGGCGGTCGCCATGCTTCCTGTTTCACTCTCGCACGGCTTCCCTCCCAAGACTTCAATTTCGTGGCGTACTGCTGTGAGCCATGAGTCGAGTTCCTCGCCATTGTCTAAAACAAGGAGCATATTCATTATCGATTTGTTCTCCTCGATGGGTCTAAAACTCAATCTCGATCGTGCCTTTCGGGCTTCTGCATTGGCTACCGGCGGAGGGGCCAGAGGATCGATAACATTGGATATTTGCAATACCCAGTGTCTACCAGGTATCACATCGCTGGCAAAAGCAACGGAGTCTTTTCGCAATTGGACCATTTTCTCCGGAAGCCTGTTGATCATTCCATCAGACGAGTACTGAAGTAAATGCCCCGAGGAGATCAGGACATAGATCTTGTGGCTCCATTCAGCCTTTGCCAAAGACTCTGAAACTTGACGTTGATGTTTAGCACGAGCCTTCTCTGTCTTCTGGTGGTCAGATCCAATGCCCATATCTTCAACTAGCTTCCCAGATTTATCATGGCTGCTAATATGGATGATAGAGTCTGCTGGGATGGAACAACTGGCAAGCTGGGCATGTTTGACGGCGTCTGACAGGGCCTTGAAGAACGGCGGCGCATCCCATTTCGGTATCGGTGCTGAGATAAACAGCGGCCTCTCGAAAATCGGTTTTGATTTCCCAGGAAGGAAGCTGTCACGCTTCCTGGCCGCGTGCTTGTTGGCCGTCTGGATCCAGACGGGTTTGACTTTTGACATGATGAGCGGTGTTATCGGCTCTGTCATTCTTGCGGGTCTATAGCCGATCTGATTTGGATTGCTTTTGAAGGGCGGATCAATGAATGAAGCACCAGAAGATGAGAGGCTGGATCCGCCATTCGTTGTCGTTAGAGAAATTGAGATTTCCTCGCTCAACTCTTGCGGAGTAAGCTCGCCATGCGAAGATGGAGGAGGTATATGGCGAATTGACGCAGAATCGTGGCCCTCGTGAGGATTGATCTCCAGTATGGGTTGTGAAATGTAAGGGTGGCTTATTTTTGATCTGCTGAACATGGTCCTCAGCGTCTTCGACTGCCTCTTCTCTGACGAAGGCGTAGACGACGAAATGGATCCAGCGATGCTCGGTGCGATCTTCTTCTTGGCCGAGGGAAGATGCGGAACAGGCAGCGACGGCTTCGGGGCGGACTTGAACAGAGCACCAAGTCGGTCGCTGACCGGCGCATCCATGTCGAACGCGACGAAGGTCGCCATGACGGCCCTGTTGAAGAACGACGCTGTCCCTCAGAGCAGAGTCGGAGTCGGCAGCCGCGATGAAGCTTGTGAGAAAGCGTAACCGTTTCGACGGACGGTCGAGTCCTCGACTCTACGTCCGAGCGGGTGGACGCGCGAGGAACCAGAGGATACTGTTGTGTAGGTGGACCTAGGTAGGTAGGTAGGTAGGTAGGTAGGTAGGTAGGTACCAGGTATCTTGTACCTTGACGAAGCTTGTGATCGGGAAAGGAAAGCTCCAAGCCTTGAAACGTGGGCCGCAGTAGCCGGATTGCGGGGAAGGACGGGCGGAATGTATCGCACTCGCAGTTATCGAAGTCGAGGTCGAGGTCGAGATAGCTGTTTACCTGGTAGGGATCGAGTCGCGAATTCTCGCAATCGTCGGACTGGGCTGGGGTTGATAGGTCGAGGGTCGATAGGGCGTAGGGAGAATGCTTCTGTGGAGGCTTCTGTGGAGGTGGAGGTGGAGGTGAAGGTGAAGGTGGGCTGGATAGCCTCGGCATGCATGCTATGACTGCAGGATGAGAAGAGCAAGGCTCGTGATGAGTTGAGCCCAAGACATTGATGGAGCAGACCGAGGAGAGTGGAGTGAAGGCGTGCGTGATGGATGTGATGGATGTGATGGTTGTTGTGGGATGAGGAATCGTCGACGAGGAGAGGAGAGAGGAGAGGAGAGAGGAGAGGAGAGGAGAGACAGGTGTGCTTATGTCGCGTGGCCCCTGATGCTGACAGGATCTGCTGTGCTCAGAGAGGTGAAGATCGGAGAAGCCTCATTTAAGCTTTACGTGAAGGAGAGACACTGACAGGCAGTCCTAACATGAATAAGGCCGGGGAAAAGAGGTCTATAAAAGAGTAAAATCAAAACAATGAACAATCAACAATCAACAATCAACAATCAACAATCAAAACAATCCAGGACTGCCTTTGGCTATACACATTAATTGACACAGTAATTGACACAATTGACACAATTGACACAATTGACACAGTATCCTTGGACGCGTCGATGTGTTCTTGTGACATCGGTCCTATGACGGGCATGGCAGGGCATGGCAGGGCATGGCAGGGCAGAGATCGTTGTACAGCAGTATCAATGCATAGGTACATACATACATACATACATACATACATACATAATACAGAAGAAGAGCCTGCGACGAGGATCAGCGGGGCGGGAGTGAATATAATCTTCCGAATGTGGATATATTCGGTATATTATATATTCGACCAGGGTTTTATTTATTAAATCATGTATAATAAGTTAATAACACGCCATGAAAAGTGGTCATCAACATCTCAAGAGCTCCACCTCTGGAAACAGCTGTTGTCTGGCACGACACTTACATCTGTATGCATATAGGCATATATATATATGCAGGATTCTCACAAAAACTCAAGACTCATGAGTTAACTCGAGTTGAGAACCCTGTATATATGATGTATACGAAGTATATATATGTATACATATATATATATATGTATAGGTACATATATATGTCTATATATACATGAAACGACCTATTCAACCCTCATTTCCTCGCCGATCCATCCATCCATCCATCCATCCATCCATCCATCCGTCCATCCATCCATCATCTAGCTAGACCATCGCTATAAAGAAGTCCAGCACCCTCGATTCTTGCATTCGCATTTGTATCTCCTCATCTCCTCAACCATTTAATATAATGTGCATCTTCGTTCTCGCGTGCTACTGTAGTGTACATACTTAGGTGCATACGGATATAACGGGGCCCTGCATTATGCATGTGCGGGGCAGGTCGTCGGTCTACGCTCCGGGAGAAGATTCGAGGAATGTGAAGGTGGGATGTGGAGTGTGGAATGTGGAATGTGGAATGTGGAATGTGAGCCCGAGGCATATTCCCGGCCAAGTCATAGTGTCTCTCGAAGAGTACTACTGTACTGTCTGTATATATGTATGTATGTATGTATGTATGTATATATTATATTATATTATATTATATTATATTATATTATATATCCCACTAGTACTCTACTAGAATGATACATATATAAAGTGCTACATACATTGAATAGTACATATGTACATATTGCGGTAGATGAAAGCGCCAGAACAGGAGTGGCGCGGCAAGACGGGAGCGAAAGAGGGGCCGGCGCTGCTGGGTGTGCTGGGTGTGCTGGGCTGGGCTGATGCTTGCATGCGAGAACTGCGCTGGTGATGGAGATGAGGACAGATGAGATGGATGATGGATGGATGGATACTAAGAGGTGGGAGTAACCTCATCTGTGACCACTGCAATTTCCGCCGACGAAGAGAGACGCTCGTCTACACAGCAAGCAAGGCGTGCCTTAGGCTTAACCCTTCTTTCATGAACTGCATCTGCATCTGCATCTGCATCTGCATCTGCCATCTGCAACTCCCTCATCCATCGTATACATCAACATCAGATACATCATCGTGGATCAAATCTCATCAATAACTACCGGCTGACGAACCCCCTTCAACAAGAGAAGAGTTCTTTATCCAATCCGTCTCGCATTCTGCCTATACAGCTCCCGATCGATCCGTCTCCATCTGCCGTCTCATCTCATCTCATCTCATCTCATCTCCACCCGTTCAACCACTACCACGCCGACTCCAATATCCAATATCCATATCCAATATCCAATATCTCCCTTGCATACCTCTTCTACCACCTCGCATGGTCGCAGCAGAGAGGCCATCTTCATCTCTCTTCCGCACGCTGCACCACTAATATGCGCATCATTTATTCCCTTCTGCCAGTTCTGTCCATCACACGCATGGACGGCTGGTCGCCGTTCGGATCGTGTCACTGTCACTGTCGCCTCTGTTAGACCTCTCTCTCTCTCACACACCTATATCCCCCATAGTATGTGTGTTCATCAACCGCCAGTCTCCCTTCTCATCTTCCTTCTCATCTCCCAAACTCCCAGTTCCCCCCCCAGCCAAATCCCCCACAACAGCACCTCTCCCCCCCCTCAAACCTCTGAGCTCCCAACTCCCTCCTCAAGACTTTCAATCCTTTATATATCAGAGTTCCTCAGCCCAGATAGACAGCGGCACAGTGGCGCAGTGGAAGGACCACTGTCAGGACAATCTAGCCAGGGAAGGAGATATGGGTTATGATTCAAATCACGCCAGCGACAACAATGATTCTAAAAAAAAAATCAACACCGACAACCTAGACACGTCTTAAATGTGCCTTAAACTCAAAAAGCAAAATCAGAACAACTGGTTTTCTCCTTGCATAGCGCTTCCAAGAGAAGATGTGTGAGTTTCTTTTGCTGTCTTTTGCCTGAAAGATGGGTTTATATGAATGAGACGAGTGATTCTTTGTGTAGCGTCTGTGTTGATGCATATAGGACTGTAGAATAGCGGAAAAGGGAGAAGAAAAAGGAGACATCTAGATGCTAGGGATCAGGATATGAAGTCTAAGAGTAAAGATCATGACATGGACAAATGAAAGTAAAGTCTGAAACCTGCGGGATGAAAGTACTGTATTAACAATAACTCTCACTTACATACCTTCTTTATAGCCATTGACTTGTTCAGTTGTTCTCAAGCTCATCCCAATTAAATGCCAATAACCAACCAGATCATCCACGTCCTGAATGAAGCCTTCGCACTTGAATCCAGGCCTCGACACGCCATAGCACAAACATCAACATCACCACCATCATCATCACCATCATCATCATCATGGCGTTACTCTCAAAAGCGCAGACCCATCGTTGTCACGTTATGAGACTTCACGGGGAGTCGGGGACCACCTCGCCTCTCGGGCGCCTCCGCCTAGATCGCGCGCCAAGACGGAAGAACTGTGGTACGGGCGTGATTCGCGGGCGCGGAAGCAGGTCATCTGTCAGTCTATGTCCCCAAGAAGTTGCCAAAACCCACAAGCCGACTCATGGAACACTGAGCTCGTCCTGCTGACTGACCTGACAGATATATCCGGCGGGCGGCATGGAGACAAGAGGCGTGAGTCGCGAAGAAGCTGTGCCTATGGTCTGAGGGTTATGGCATATAGGGACATAGGGACATAGGGACATCTCGGGGAATCCTCTCTTTAGCCTGAACGAAGGTTAATTAATTATCTCTCTCTTACCTCACCCATTCTTCGCGTCCCGAGTGATTCGCGTGTCTCTTTCTTCCTTGCTGCTTCTGGCCCTGACCTACCCCCCGCCCACCGACTTACTCCACCCATCACGACCTCTCTCACTCCAGTCCCAGACGTCACAGCATACGTCGAAGCGCTGCATCATAAGTAGTCGCCATGGCGCCTGATCTGAATTCCTTGCCGCCATCCACCTCCACGTCCACCTCTACCTCGACACCGACCTCGACACCACCGAGTCCCATCATCCCACGAGCCATGCCCACCACAACCCAGGACACCCCCGCCCTGCGCGGCCACAGTCCCTCGTCGCGCTCAGCCTCCATCTCTCTCCAAGCAGCCGCAGCCGTAAACGCCGGCCTCCTCCAAGAAGACTCTCAGCGTGCGTACCTACTCTCCCCCCTCCTCCCCCCCCCTCCTCCCCAAACCCCCACTAAAGACACCCACCCCGACAGGCTCCCCCTCCATCCGCTCCCCGCAATCCTCGCGCCGCCGCTCCAGCGTCCTCATGAACCTCGCGCTCAACGACCCCTCGCGCCCCGCCCCCGGCGAAATGGTCAGCGCCTCCCACACCCGCACGACGAGTCCGCAACCGCTCGCCGCCCCCTCCGGCTCGCCGCAGCATTTCCGCAACCCGAGCCTGGGAGACATCCACCAGGAGCTCGAGCAGGAGCAGGAGGCTCAAGTGGTCCGTCCCCCCCCCC